>OLSQ01000681.1_pt1 | contig 31840 bp, 26 predicted proteins | sample 1672561 | NCBI WGS metagenome assembly OLSQ01 (sample SAMEA3136699, study PRJEB25190) | human gut metagenome | biome: human gut; feature: human-associated habitat; material: faeces | place: Austria | collected 2013
GAGGAAAATGTAGAATGGTAATTTTATGTACAGAATCGTATATGAAAAACAGGCGGTGAAAGATATTAAGAATTTGAAGAGTGCGTGCCTTGACGAAAAAGCAAGAAAGCTGATTGAATTGATCAAAGAAAAGCCGTTTCAAAATCCGCCGCCATATGAGGCACTTGTTGGAAATTTGCAAGGTGTTTATTCCAGAAGAATAAATATACAGAACCGACTGGTTTATCAGGTGTATAATGAACCTGTCGAAATGAATGGAATTATGTATGAAGGAACTGTGAAGATAATTAGAATGTGGACACATTACGATGGACTACATTAGAAAAAGCACCAACGGAAAGAGCAATCTTTCTGAAGGTGCTTGTTTTCGTTTGGAAATAGCGCATTCTTCGTTGAAAATGAAAGTATTATGTGTTAAGCTTATTGGGAAATAGTCTAATATCGAGGTAGAAACCCTTGTAGATAAATAGGAGGTTTATAAGACAATGGAAGCTTACAAGAGCGAGTTTATTGAATTTATGGTACAGAGTGATGTTTTGAAATTTGGCGATTTCACCTTAAAAAGTGGTAGAAAATCGCCTTTCTTTATGAACGCAGGTGCATATGTTACCGGTTCCCAGTTAAAAAGATTAGGTGAGTATTACGCGAAGGCAATCCATGCAAACTATGGAGATGACTTTGATGTGCTATTCGGACCGGCATATAAGGGAATTCCACTTGCTGTCGTTACAGCAATCGCATACAGCGAACTCTATGGAAAAGAAGTCCGTTATTGTTCTGACCGTAAAGAGGCAAAAGATCACGGTGCAGACAAGGGAGGATTCCTTGGAAGCAGCTTAAAAGATGGGGACCGTGTCGTTATGATCGAGGATGTGACAACATCCGGAAAGTCTATGGAAGAGACGGTGCCGAAGGTACGTGGAGCAGCAAATGTAGAAATCGTGGGACTTATGGTAAGCCTGAACCGTATGGAAGTTGGTCAGGGTGGCAAAGTCAGCGCGCTGGATGAAATCCATGAAAAATATGGTTTTGAAGGAAAAGCAATTGTAACAATGGAAGAAGTTGTGGAGCACTTATATAATCGTGAGTGCCAGGGCAGAATTGTTATTGATGACACATTAAAAGAGGCAATTGACCAGTATTACAAGCAGTATGGATGCAACTAAGCTGCATCGGAGAGTATTATCGGTACTGTTTATTGTATATTTGATTTTTTTATTTTACTTTTTGTTCTTTTCCGAGGGATTCGGAAGGACAGAGTTCGGAGAAGAGTACCGGTATAATCTCACGCTTTTTAAAGAGATTACACGTTTTATCCGTTACCGGCATCTGCTTGGATTTCGAGCAGTGTTCATCAATATCGCAGGAAATGTGATCGCATTTATGCCACTTGGTTTTTTCCTGCCGACATTGCATCCGAAGAAACGCAATGGAATCGTGGTTGTGATTCACTGTTTTCTCCTCAGCCTTCTGGTGGAGGTGACACAGTTGGCATTTCGACTGGGATGTTTTGATGTGGACGATTTGTTTTTAAATACACTGGGCGGACTGCTTGGATACGTGACGTATTTTATTATTAAAACAATAAGAAATGGGAAGGATAACCAATGAGAAAACGCAAAAGACACGGATCTTACAAGTTCACAGAGAAGACCCATTCCAAGAGAGGAATTGTGGCTACGGTTCTTGCCCTTGCGCTTTTGGTTCTGTATCTGGTGATTCTGGAACTTGCATTTCGTGCAAATGGAGGACTGTCTGCTTATTATGGAAGCATCGGAGTGCTCGCAATGCTTGCATCCGTTGTTGTGATAGTTGTTGCTGCGGGCAGTTTTCGGGAAGAGGATTCTTTCCGTTTGTTCCCAAGACTGGGACTGTTTCTGTCCGTGGTTAATATTGTATGCTGGGTAGGAACTTATGTCATGGGATTTGTAATCTAGTGCATTATAAATATAATAATTTAGAAGGTTTTTGATGGTATGAGTTATAAGGAATTGTTCCGGGAAAGTAATGAACAATATACAGAAAGAATTGCGTTGGTCATGGAGCGCATCGGAGACATCGCAGTAGATGGCGCACTCACGGTACCGGAAGTTTATCGCGGATATTTTAAGCAGATGGCGAAGTATCTTCTGCTGGAGCATCGTGTGGCAGAAGAGGCGATATCCGGTGAATTTGCTACAATGACAGCAGCGCAGGGGGAACAGTTGAATCAGCGTTTGTATGATGATGTACAGGAGGCTGGTTATGAGAAAAGCTTCGCAAACCCGGCATATGCATGCAGTTGTATGGGAACGGAATACGGACAGATTCTTTCTATGCTTGATGCAAAGTTTCACAGCATCGCGCCATATTGTGCAGAAGGAAATCTTACCTATATCTGTCTGTATGCAGAGCTTTTTGTAGAACTTTATAATTGCTTTGAAGATATTGATAATTTAAGTGTAAAAGAGTTGAAGAGTATTATTTATTCTTTCATGCATGATTACACCGAGATATTTAACCAGGATGCCATTGAGCGTCTGGTCACGACAAGAGACGATTATTATAAAGAACTGGTCATGCAGGCAGATTTGTCAGATGCCTCTTATCTGTTCCGTTATGCGATGTGCATTGGCAGCGATGAAATGAAATCGTATGCGTTTTTAAATACGTTTTCTGACGAACAGATACAGGCGATGGCAGATACATTTACGGAAGGATACCGCATCGGATTTGCCACAACCGGAAAAGACATTTCAAAGAAATCTATTGCAGAGATTCGCTATCCAATTGGGTTCGAGCGGATGGTACGCTATGCAGTGAACAATTTTAAGAAGATGGGACTGGATTCGATTCTGCGTCCGTTTTCGATATCATTGAATAAACAGTACACATATGATCACCGGGAGGACAGAGGACTCTGGCTGGATAAGGCATTGATTGAGCGCGGACTTGAAGTGGAACGCAGTGTCTGGGAAAAATTAAAAGCGCAGGCACCGGCATATGGAGGTCCGGCTGTAATTGATATATTTGGCACGAAGCCTTTTTCACCGGAGCAGAAGGATGACTGTGTGAAGTTTACCGAAAAACAGCAGAAACTGTTGGTATATCAGCGCAGTGAATCCAGTCAGCTGATCAATAAATATATCCGTGGGGAGGAACGCAGTTTTACAATTATTGCATATCCGGTTCCTTCCATCGGGGAGCAGTTCGAGGAGATTTTTGCGGAGACGGTTAAAATCAATACGCTTGATTATGCATTGTATCGCGATATGCAGCAGAAAATCATCGATGTGTTAGATACGGCTGATATGGTACACATTCAGGGAACGAACGGAAACCGCACGGATCTGTATGTGAAAATTTATCCGCTGTCGGATCCTGCAAAAGAGACCGCATTCGAAAACTGCGTGGCAGATGTCAACATTCCGGTGGGAGAAGTGTTTACCTCTCCGGTTCTTACCGGAACCAATGGAAAGCTTCATGTCAGTCAGGTATATCTGAATGAATTGAACTACGAAAATCTGGAACTGGATTTCGTGGATGGAAAGATTGTATCGTATACCTGCACGAATTTTGAAGAGGAAGCAGAAAATAAAAAATATATTGAAGATAATGTATTGTATCATCACAAGACACTTCCGATGGGAGAGTTTGCCATCGGAACCAACACGACGGCTTATGTGATGGCCCGTAAATATGGCATTGCGGATAAGCTGCCGATTCTGATTGCAGAAAAGACAGGACCGCATTTTGCAGTGGGAGATACCTGCTACACCTATGATGAGGACAATATGACCTATAACCCGGACGGCAAGGCGATTGTCGCAAGGGACAATGAAATTTCGATGCTTCGAAAAGAAGACCTCTCAAAAGCTTATTTTAACTGTCATACCGATATTACGATTCCGTATGACGAGCTTGGAAAAATTACCGTGATCCGCAAGGATAAAACCACGGAGGATATTATTGTAAATGGACGCTTTGTCGTACCGGGAACCGAGAAGCTGAATGAGCCTCTCGATGCTTTGGACGCACAGCGAAACCAATAGATATTAACTTGAAAACGAAGGAAAACAGGAGGAAATGAAAAATGGCACAGGTAGGAATTGTAATGGGAAGCGACTCAGATATGCCGGTTATGGCAAAGGCAGCAGACATCTTGGATCAGCTTGGCGTAAGCTATGAGATGACAATCATTTCTGCACACCGTGAGCCGGATGTATTCTTTGAGTATGCAAAGACAGCAGAGGAGAAAGGCTTTAAAGTAATTATTGCAGGCGCAGGTATGGCAGCACATCTGCCGGGTATGTGTGCAGCTATTTTCCCAATGCCGGTTATTGGTATCCCAATGCATACAACTTCTCTTGGTGGAAGAGATTCTCTATACAGCATCGTACAGATGCCAACCGGAATTCCAGTAGCGACAGTAGCCATCAATGGCGGAGCAAATGCCGGAATCCTTGCAGCAAAGATTCTTGCGACAAGCGATGCAGATTTACTTGCAAGACTCAAAGAGTATTCCAAGAATTTAAAAGAGCAGGTTGAGGCAAAAGATGCACGCCTGAAAGAAGTTGGATATAAGAACTACTAATTAGAAAATTTACCATTTACTATTGGTAAAATCATGTGTTTACAGATATACTATTAGATATAATAATATATTTCAGTACAGATATTAGGAGGAAAAATAAATGGATTACAAGAACGCAGGCGTAGATATCGAGGCAGGATACGAGTCAGTGGAACTTATGAAAAAGTATGTGAAAGCAACCATGCGTCCGGAAGTGTTAGGTGGACTTGGTGGTTTCTCCGGCGCTTTTTCTTTAGATACAATCAAAAATATGGAAGAGCCGGTTCTGTTATCCGGAACAGATGGATGTGGAACAAAAGTAAAGCTTGCATTTTTGATGGACAAGCATGATACCATTGGTATTGACGCTGTTGCCATGTGTGTAAATGATATTGCATGTGCAGGCGGCGAGCCATTGTTTTTCCTGGATTATATTGCATGTGGAAAGAACTATCCGGAGAAGATCGCAACGATCGTAAGCGGTGTGGCAGAAGGCTGTAAGCAGTCCGGCTGTGCACTGATCGGAGGAGAGACAGCAGAACATCCTGGACTTATGCCGGAGGATGAGTATGATCTCGCCGGATTTACGGTAGGTGTGGTAGACAAGAAGGACATCATTACTGGAGAGGACTTAAAGGCTGGAGATGTACTGATCGGTATGGCAAGTTCCGGTGTACATTCCAACGGATTCTCCCTTGTCCGCAAGATTTTCAAGATGGACAAAGAGACATTAAATACTTATGTGGATGAACTTGGTACAACACTCGGTGAGGCACTTCTTGCTCCGACACGTATTTATGTTGGTGCATTAAAGTCCATTAAGAATGCAGGAGTTCGCGTGAAAGCGTGCAGCCATATTACAGGTGGTGGTTTCTACGAGAATATTCCACGTATGCTTCCGGAAGGAAAGCATGCAGTTGTTGAGAAGAACAGCTATCCAATCCCACCAATCTTTACTTTGATGGCAAAGGAAGGAAACGTTGAAGAGCAGATGATGTACAATACATACAACATGGGACTTGGAATGATTCTCGCTGTAGATCCTGCAGATGTGGATAAGACAATGGAAGCAATCAAGGCAGCTGGAGATACTCCATATGTGGTTGGAAAGATCACAGACGGAGAGAAGGGTGTTACATTATGCTAAAAATCGCAGTGTGTGTATCCGGCGGTGGAACAAACTTACAGGCCATCATTGATGGAATTGAAAATCAGACGATCACCAACACAGAAATCGAAGTGGTGATCAGCAACAATAAGAATGCATACGCTTTGGAGCGTGCAAAGCAGCATGGAATCAAAAGCATCTGCATCAGCCCGAAAGATTATGCAAGCAGAGAGGCATTCAACGAGGATTTCTTAAAACAGCTGAATTCCTATCATGTGGATCTGGTCGTGCTGGCAGGATTCCTTGTAGTGATTCCGGAGCAGATGATCAAAGAATATACCAACCGGATTATCAACATTCATCCATCACTGATTCCATCTTTCTGTGGAACTGGATATTACGGATTAAAAGTACATGAAGGTGTTCTTTCCCGCGGTGTAAAAGTGACCGGAGCAACGGTACATTTCGTGGATGAAGGAACGGATACCGGTCCGATCATTCTGCAGAAAGCAGTTGCTGTGGAGGAGACAGATACACCGGAAGTTCTGCAGCGCCGTGTGATGGAGCAGGCAGAATGGATCATTATGCCAAAGGCGATTGATCTGATTGCAAATGGAAAAGTTACCGTGACAGACGGTAAGGTACATATCGGATAGAGTTCTTGAAAATAAGGAGAGTAGACATGAAAGTTCTTGTAGTAGGAAGCGGCGGACGTGAGCATGCAATTGTGACAAGTGTTGCAAAGAGCAAACGTGTAGATAAGATTTATTGTGCACCGGGCAATGCCGGAATCGCAGCACTTGCAGAGTGCGTGCCGATCGGCGCCATGGAATTTGATAAACTGGTTGCTTTTGCAAAGGAGCAGGCAATTGATTTTACAATCGTTGGAATGGACGATCCATTAGTAGGCGGAATTGTTGATGTGTTTGAGGCAGAGGGGCTGAAAGTATTTGGACCACGCAAGAATGCAGCAATCCTTGAGGGATCGAAGGCTTTTTCCAAGGATCTCATGAAAAAATACAACATTCCAACAGCCGGATATGAGAATTTCACAGATCCTAAGGATGCACTTGCATATCTTGAGACTGCAAAGATGCCAATCGTACTGAAAGCAGATGGACTTGCTTTGGGAAAAGGTGTATTGATCTGCAATACACTTGAAGAGGCAAAAGAAGGTGTCCGTACCATTATGGAGGACAAGAAGTTCGGTAGTGCCGGAAATACCATGGTAATCGAAGAGTTCATGACAGGACGTGAAGTTTCTGTACTTTCCTTTGTAGATGGAAAAACAATCAAGATCATGTCTTCCGCACAGGATCATAAGCGTGCAAAAGACGGAGATCAGGGATTAAATACCGGTGGTATGGGTAACTTCTCACCAAGCCCATTTTACACAAAAGAAGTGGATGATTTCTGCAAGAAGTATATTTATCAGGCAACTGTAGATGCTATGGCTGCAGAGGGACGTCCATTTACCGGAGTTATTTTCTTTGGACTGATGCTCACAGAAGACGGACCAAAGGTACTTGAATACAATGCAAGATTCGGCGATCCGGAAGCACAGGTCGTACTTCCTCGTATGAAGAATGACATTATTGATGTGATGGAAGCCTGTGTTGACGGCAAGCTTGATACCATTGATCTGCAGTTTGAGGACAACGCAGCAGTCTGTGTTGTCCTGGCATCTGACGGATATCCGGTTTCTTATGAGAAGGGATTTCCAATTACCGGATTTGAAAAATTCGATGGAAAAGACGATTATTATTGTTTCCATGCAGGTACCGCTTTTGACAAAGAGGGACGTATCGTGACAAACGGTGGTCGTGTGCTTGGCATTACAGCTACCGGTAAGGATTTAAAGGAAGCCAGAGCAAAAGCATATGAGGCAACGGAGTGGATTGACTTTGCAAATAAATATATGAGACACGATATTGGAAAGGCAATTGACGAAGCATGAAAAAAGGCATAATATTTGACATGGACGGAACACTTTGGGATTCTGCGGCGGGAGTCGCAGAGTCCTGGAATGAAGCAATTCTTGCATATGGTTACGAGAGAAAACCACTTACAGCAGGTGACATTCAGTCAGTAATGGGAAAGACGATGGAAGACATTGCAGATATTTTATTCCCGGAACTGAAAGTCATGCAGAGAAAAGAACTCCTTGATCTGTGTTGCAGGCTGGAGAATGATTATCTCCGCAGGCATGGCGGGGTGCTTTACCCGGACATCCGCAAAACAATGGAAAAGCTGAAAGTAAATTATCACCTGTATATTGTAAGCAATTGTCAGGCAGGTTATATTGAAGCTTTTTTGGATTATTATAAGTTTCATGATCTCATCGAGGATATTGAGTGCTATGGCAACAATGACAAGCCGAAGGGAGAGAATATAGCACTTTTGTATCAGAGGAATGACTTGCAGGACGCAGTGTATGTTGGGGACATACAGGGTGACTATGATGCGAGTATGTCTGCAGGTGTCCGGTTCATTCATGCGGGATACGGCTTTGGAAAAGTGAATGCAGATGTACCGGAAATACAGAAATTTTCCGAATTAATAGAGGTAATTGACACTGTCTGGAACTAAATGGGAGAGTTTATGGGAAAGCAGAATTTAGCAAATCAATATGAAGTACTCAGGATTGTAGCAGAGCAGAACCAGGAATTCATTATGGAATACGAAGCCTGTACGGACACTATGCAGGTGTACAAGGTGCAAAACGGTGAGTTCATTACAGTATACGATGTATCCGAATACGCTGCAGAAGATAAAATAGGCAGCGTATTTGTGGATCCCGCAGATAAAGAATTGTATCGACAGGCGATAAAGGAATGTATGAGCAAACCAACGCACACCATGATTGATGTGCGTTTTTGTGAACCTGGCCAAGAGGGAGTCTGGTTTCGATTTTTCCTGGTCAGTATAGCAGGGGATGGAAAGAAAGTGGATCGCATTGCCGGTCGTCTCCGTTCCATTCATAATGAGAAGATCGCGAATGAGAATATGCGAAGAAAAGCAGAAATGGATACATTGACAAATGTGTATAACCATGCTGCATTTGAAGAAATCTGTGAAAAAAAGCTCGAAAATTATGAAGGCAAAGCCTTGCTTATGATGCTGGATATCGATGATTTTAAAATGATCAATGATACCCAGGGACATGCCGTCGGAGATATGGTACTTGAGCAGACAGGCACCGTATTGAATGCTGTGGTTGGAAATCATGGTGTGGCAGGACGGCTGGGTGGCGATGAATTTGCTGCATTTGTCTGGGGACTAAAAGATGAGCATGATATTCACAAATTCTGTGAGAATTTGAAGGAGCGTTTAAAGACAATCATATTTGATATGGAATATGCTGCTTCCATTGGAATCAGTGAAGTGGATGATCGTAAAATAACATTTTCAGATTTGTATTACGAGGCGGATCAGGCGGTCTATACGGCAAAACATAGGGGAAAAAATCAAATCATATTCTTTAAAGATATTCAGGAATATCTTGAGCAGGATGCAAAGGAACAGGAAGAAATTCAATATGCAGAGGAAGTCTGCAGTACGGCAGACAATCATGTGCTTTTGGCGGAGCTGAAAGAGTGTATGTCCCAGCTATCTTCTGGCCGCTTTGCAGATGGACTTAAGAGAATGGAATTGTCATTACAGAACTTTTTTGATGCAGATTGTGTGATTGTTATTGATAAGACGCGAAAAGAAAAACAAAAAATAAGCGAGAGCCACAAAGAAAGTGCAGAGATGACTTCGCGAGTGGTCGTAGATCTTATTGAAGATGAAAAGTCAGATTCCTATTGGAAAATACTGCATGAACGCATTAATATCTGTTTGCCAAATATTAAGCGTATCAAAGCAGAGATGCCGGAATTATATGATGAGCTTGTAAAATGTCGAATCTGGTCTGCGATTGCAAGCTTATTATTAAAGGATAATCAGAATGTTGGTGCGCTTTTGATTTTTAATCCGCGCCGACATATTGAAGAGTCCATGCTGGTACAGATGGTTGCTGAGTATTTGAGTGTATGCCTTCAGCGTGAGAGTGCGAATGAACTCTGCGAAAAGAACAAGACACACGATATTCTTACGGGTTTATGGAATCGTAACAGTTTTGTCTTGTGGAAAAAAGAACGAGAAATGCAAACATATAAATCACTTGGCGTTGTCACGACGGATATTATCAAACTTTCGGATATGAATCATCAGTTTGGATATCTGTATGGCAACAAAAAACTGATCGAAGTGGCAGAAGTGCTTAAGGAAATATTTGATGGATACCAATTGTTCCGCTATGATCAGGATGAAATGCTTGTTCTTTGTGCCAACATAAAGCGAAAGGACTTTGAGGAACGTATACGCAAATTAAAAGACCGGTTAGAGATACTTTCATTTTCTGTTGCAAAAGGATACAGCTGGAGTTTGCATCCAGCTGTGTATTCGCAGATTACAGAAGCGGAAGCTGTCATGGATAATGATAAAGGAAAAATTCTTCATGGAAACACAGCATTCCGGAAAGTAGCAGAAAATCTGATCCGTGAAGTGCAGGATTTGTTGGACAGAGATCATTATCTTGTGTATCTACAGCCGAAGGTGAATATTGCATCCGGAAGGACAGAAGGAGCAGAGGCTTTGGTAAGGCAGCTGGATGATGAACTTGGTCTTGTGGCACCATCTCATTTTATACCGGTTCTGGAACATTATAATCTGATTTACATGGTTGATCTGTTTGTGTTGGAAGAAGTGTTCCGATATCAGAAGGCGGAGCAGAAAGCCGGACATCGTCTGGTACCGATTTCTTTGAATTTTTCGAAAAAGACCATGATGTATCCGGATCTTTTGAAAAGAGTCCGTGAAGTTACTCGGAAATATGATGTGCCGAAAGGAATGGTACATATTGAGGTGACAGAGACGGTTGGCGACATGGATCACATGGTGATCGAGAATGTATCTAATGCACTAAAGAAGATGGGATTTCGTCTTTCTATGGATGATTTTGGTACGCAGTATTCAAATTTATCAGTATTGTTACAATACGACTTTGATTCCGCTAAGATTGACCGCTCCATGGTAACTGAGATTACGACCAATGAGAGAAGTCGCATGATGCTCGATTATATGACTTCTCTTATCAATGACCTTGGCATTGAGTGTATCGTAGAAGGAATAGAAACCAAGGAGCAGGTAGATATTCTTCGCAAAACAAAGGCAGAAATGATACAGGGTTATTATTTTGGCAGGCCGGTTCCAAAAGAGGAATTCTATGACAGGTTTATGAAAGAAGAATAAAATTACAAAGAGGGGATGCTTGCGGATACGCACAAGGCACCCCAACCTACGCGGGGGTCTGGATATTTCTCTACAAAGGGAAGTTTTCGGGCCCCTTTTATCAGATAGGCTTTCATTTTTTCACCGTACAAAAAAGAATCATTTCCCTGCAAGATGCCCCATTGCATGAGCAGGGCACAACTTCCTGAAACGAATGGTGTGGCCATGGAAGTACCACTTCTTGTTTCGTAGCCTCCGCCCACAGCGCAGCTTGTGATGTCTACTCCGGGAGCAACAATATCCGGTTTTACCTGATTCGTATTCCATGTAAATCCGCGTCCGGAAAAAGGGGCGTAAGTATTGGTGTTGGAATCATAGGCACCGACACTGATTGTTTTGGCAGCAGTGGATGGAATTGTAAGTGTGGTTTCCGGTGTAGGTGCGAGAAACTGGGTTGCATTGCCGCGGATTGCCGCTGCAGGCATCCATAGATCGTAGATTCCGTCTGTGATATTCTGGGCAGTAAGAAGAAAAGTCCATACACCGGAAACAATGTAGGTACGGGAAGAGATAAAATCAATGTAAAGTTCTTGATAGAGACTGTAGGGAGATGGTTCACCATAATAAATAAGAAGCTCGGTATCTCCCACCGCAAAACGCCAGCTTCCGGGAGCGTCAGGAATCTGGATGGGAGCCTGCGAAAACGGCGGAAGCAGCTGAATGCGGATTTCATCCCAGTAATTTTTCCATACCTGAATAGAAAGATTTCGTTCATAATCGCCCACAACAAATTCCAGGGACTTCGAGGTGTTTGAAAGAATGCGTCCGCCGGCGTGACCGCCGTTATTTCCCTCATTTCCGCTGCCAGTCACAATACAGATCCGACCCAGATCGGATACGGAATCCAGATAGGTTTCCAACAGAGAAGTGCCACTGTGGGAACCGTAGGTATTGCCGAAACTGAGGTTGATGGAAAGTGGTAACTGATGGTCTATGGCGTAGCGGACGGAAAAATCGACCGCCTGCATCAGCTGCGTGGTGCTTGGAAACCCCATAGGTCCGGGTGCACCGAGTTTGATAATAAGAAGAGAAGCTTCATAGGCAACTCCGCGGTTTGCAATCTGCACATGGCCGTTTCCGGCTGCAATGCCAGTAACGTGTGTTCCATGTCCACTGGAATCAAAGCTTGGACAGAATGCAGCACGTTCCTGTACTGTGGGTGCAGCGATAGCGGCATTGATCTGGTTTTCTGTGAACAGTGTTCCCAGTGTATTATAGGCGGGAGGGGAGAGAAAATTTTTCGATGGATCGGGCGGTATGGTCTGGTCCCACAGCGCCAGAATTCTTGTAGATCCGTCCGCATTCTGAAAATCCGGATGCATATAATCGATGCCAGAATCTATGACAGACAAAAGCACGCCTTTTCCCGTCAGGGAAAGCGGAGCCTCCTGGATTGCCGTAATGCAGGAGGAACGGATACCCGGAAGATCTTCGAAGAAAAGCCGTCTTGGGCGTTCAATATAAATGACCTGCGGGGAATCCGCGAGGGTATCGATTGCTTCCTCCGGCAGAAGCAAAATGGCGTAGTTATTCAGAAGAAATGTAATCCGGTAATTGGGAAATGTCTGTTGCAAAGACTCTGTTGTACCGGAATAAAGAATAATGACTTCCCAGAGATTTTCTGTTTCGGAAAACCCGGTCGCAAGATCACCGGATTTTTCCAGTTCTTCCGTGGTTGCCTGCATGGCGGCCCGCAGGGAAGGCTCGATTTTTTGATTTCTGTTTGAATTATCCATGTTTTTTGTATTTTGATAGATACATATATAGATTTTTATTGAAAATTTATGTACAATAAGACTGATTTATGCGAACGAGAAATTTTGAAAAGGAGATAATATGTACGCTGACGAAAATGTAATTAAAATTAAACATGCAGTACTGCATGAGGTAGCAAAACTGGCATTTGAAGGAACACTTGATTCTGAGAGAGATCATATTGCGGTTCGTTTGATTCCGGGACCAACACCTCAGTTCCGTTGCTGTATTTATAAGGAGCGTGAGATCATCCGTCAACGTGTCCGTCTGGCAGAAGGTAAGGCACCTGGTCCAGAAGATAATGGAAACGTTATTCAGGTAATGAATGCTGCCTGTGAGGATTGTCCGATTTCCAGCTACACAGTAACAGAAAACTGCCAGAACTGTATGGGTAAGGCATGTATCAATGCATGTAAATTTGGAGCAATCGAGGCAGGACGTCATCGTTCCCACATTGATCCACAGAAGTGTAAAGAGTGTGGACGTTGTGCTGCAGCATGTCCTTACAATGCTATTGCACATCTGAAGAGACCATGTAAGTTTGCATGTCCTGTAAATGCGATTACATACAATGAATATGGAATTTCTGTGATTGATGATTCCAAGTGTATCCGTTGTGGTAAATGTATCCACAGCTGTCCATTCGGAGCAATCGGTTCAAAGAGTTACATTGTCGATGTTATCAATGCATTGAAGTCTGAAAAGAAAGTATATGTAATTGCAGCTCCTGCAACTGAGGGACAGTTCGGTGCCAACATCACAATGGGAAGCTGGAAGAAAGCGATGCAGGAAGTTGGATTCAACGGTTTCGTTGAGGCCGGATTAGGTGGAGATATGACCGCTGCTTCCGAGGCTGCTGAGTGGGTAGAAGCATATAAGGAAGGCGAGAAGAAAGTTACTTCATGCTGTCCTGGATTTGTAAATATGGTTCGTTTACACTTCCCGGAGATGGCAGACAAGATTTCTACAACAATTTCTCCAATGTGTGCCGTATCCCGTCTGATCAAAGCACAGGATCCGGATGCTGTTACTGTATTCGTTGGACCATGTGTTGCAAAGAAATCCGAAGTGATTGACCAGAAGATCGAAGGAAACGCAGATTACGTTCTTACATACAGTGAGATGCGTGCAATCATGAGTGCTAAGGGTGTTGAACTTCAGCCTAGCGATACAAGCTATCAGGAGTCTTCCGTATACGGAAAGCGTTTTGCAAACTCCGGCGGAGTTACCGCAGCTGTTGTAGAGAGTATGAAAGAGATGGAAGCTGGTATTGAGCCTAAGGTATGTAAGGCAAACGGTGCAGCAGAGTGCCGTAAGTTCCTGATGCTTATGAAAGCAGGCAAGTTACCGGATGACTTTATCGAAGGTATGGCATGTGAAGGTGGATGTGTCGGTGGACCAAGCTCCTTCAATGATATGATCGTGACAAAGAAATTCCGTGATGAGCTTCTTGATAAGGCAGACGATCGTCAGATCTTAGACAACTTAAAGAACTATCATATGGAAACATTCTCTATGCACAGAGACTAACGAAAATAATATAAAAGTTCAAGAGACCATTTGGACAGTTGTTTGTCCGGATGGTCTCTTTATTTTTATATGGTATAAAATGGTTTATTCCTATCAGGTCTTGCAAAAACATACGTTCTGTAATATAATAAAACAAACGTTTGTTCGAAATGAAAAATAGGCGGATGAATTAGAACTTGCAGGAGCGTAATGAAATGACAAATATCATGCAGATGAATGGCATTATGGAAAAGTTAACAATTCTGTCAGATGCAGCAAAGTATGATGTTGCCTGTACTTCCAGTGGTGTGCACAGGGGCGGGGACGGAAAGAATATGGGAAATGCATTTGCAAGCGGCATCTGTCATGCGTTTACCGGGGATGGCAGATGTATTTCTTTACTGAAGATTCTTTTTACCAATGAATGTATTTATGACTGTAAGTATTGTGTGAACCGCGCTTCCAATGACAATCGCCGGGCGACATTTGCACCGGACGAAGTATGCCAGCTTACCGTAGAGTTTTATCGAAGAAATTATATCGAGGGATTGTTCTTAAGTTCCGGTATCATTAAATCACCGGATTATACGATGGGGCTTTTGTATGAGACGCTTTTTTTACTTCGGACGAAGTATCATTTCAATGGATATGTGCATATCAAGGGAATCCCGGGAGCGTCTGCTGATGTGGTGGAGATGGTGGGATATCTTGCGGATCGTATGAGCGTGAACCTGGAGCTGCCGACCGCAGAGGGACTTCGTCAGGTAGCACCGAATAAGGTGAGAAAGAATATTCTTTCACCGATGCGGCAGATACAGAATGGAATCAAAGAAAGTCGTCAGACGCATGGTGTTACCAGTATGAAAAGCCGTGTGTACATTGACGAAAAATCTTATTATAATCAGATGGCAGAGATGCAGGACAGTTATGCAAGATTGCAGGACTATCGAAACGGTGTGAAGGCTATCCGGCAGAAGAAAGCGGATGCGGTTGCGGAGCAAAGCTGGAATTTCACACAGATGCAGACTGCGGGAACTGTTACAAAGAAGAATAATATGGCACAGAATTTTCAGGTTTCCAACAGTAGCATATCACAGATTACGAGGAATCTGTCACATCCGGATCGTTATTTTGTTCCGGCGGGGCAAAGTACGCAGATGATCATTGGGGCAACCGGAGAAAGTGATTACCAGATTATGTCGGTTACCGAGGCACTGTATCGCAAATTTGAGATGAAGCGCGTATTTTATTCTGCCTTTATCAATGTCAATGAGGATGAAAGTTTACCTGCGATTGGCAAGAAACCTCCGCTTCTTCGGGAGCATCGACTGTATCAGGCAGATTTTTTACTGCGCTTCTATGGGTTTCAGGCCGACGAACTTTTGTCGGAAAAGAATCCGAATTTTAATGAGCAGATCGATCCGAAATGTGACTGGGCAGTACATCATCTTGAACTGTTTCCGGTAGAAATCAATAAGGCAGACTATTATACACTTCTGCGTGTGCCGGGAATTGGAACAAAGAGTGCCAAAAGAATTCTTTCAGCCAGAAGACATGCTACGTTGGATTTTTCTGATATTAAAAAAATGGGTGTGGTGTTAAAACGTGCGTTGTACTTTATCACCTGCAAAGGAAAGATGATGTATCAGACAAAGCTGGAAGAGAATTATATTACGCGGCATCTGATCTATAATGAGAAGCCAGCAGAGATGCTTTTGTCGGATGGGACTGCGAGTGGATATGAGCAGTTGTCACTTTTTGATCCACAGTATCATTTGCAGTAAGGAGAGCAGAGAATGTTGATATTACATTGTGAAGATTCGCTGGAAGGAATTTTTACAGCAATTTATGATGCGTTTGTATACAAAAAGCAGATGCAGCAGCCATACAGGGATGATATCGAGATCGCAATGGGGGAAGGCTGTCTGACATTGTTTGCAGAAGAACAGGAAGTTGTGGTGGACGCAGAAAAAGTAGAGAAGACAGTTCGCACGATACAAAGTCGTCTGGGATTTCGAGATTATCAGACCATTATATCGGCACTGTGCCATTTTGCGGAAGATCGGGCAAGCATAGTTCTCGGATATCTTGTGCGGGCATTTGCAGTCGGACACAGTGTCATGGATCATCTTGCGGATCCGTTTGTCATGCGCATGATGGAACTGGACCGCAAAGTTGCCAATGAAGCAGACAAGATGCGCGGTTTTCTGCGATTCCGGGAAGTTCACAGTGGAGAAACGTCAGTACTTCTTGCGGAGATAGAACCGAAATGTAATCTGGTTCCGCTTATGATGGATCATTTTTCGGATCGTTTTCCAAATGAAAACTTTATTATGTATGACTGTAACCGTAAGATCGCTGCCGTGCACGAAGCCTATCATGCCTGTGTGCTGGTATCGGGGGAGAATATTCATATACCGGAGAAAGAAGATGACTATTTCACAGAACTGTGGAAACAGTATTTTACAACTATGGAGATTAAGCCGAGACATAATGAAAAATGCCAGAATAATCTTATGCCGAAGTGGTATCGGAAACATATGCCGGAGATAATTGCGTAGAGCGTTGGTTTGTGCTATTATTTTTAGAAATAGAGTAACTATTCCAAATTGGTTTTGAATAGTTACGAAGCGAAATGTCAAAAACAGGAAAGAATGAGGAACAGGTTATGGAATTATGGGACATCTATGATAAAAATAAAGTGCGGACAGGAAGAACCATGGAGCGCAATCATTTTAATCTTGCGGATGATGAATATCATTTGACGGTACTTGGTGTGATCGCACGACCAGATGGACGTTTTCTGATCACAAAGCGTGTGATGACAAAAGCATGGGCACCTGGCTGGTGGGAAGTTTCCGGAGGCGCAGCGCAGGCAGGAGAAGAATCCGAAGAAGCTGTACAGCGGGAAATCAAAGAGGAGACAGGATTGGATGTCAGTGGTGCCGATGGCGGATATCTGTTTACTTACCACAGAGAGAACCCGGGTGAGGGCGATAATTATTTTGTAGATGTATATCGTTATATCATGGATTTCGATGAGAGTGATCTGCATTTGCAGGAAGCAGAGACGGATGGATATAAGTTTGCGACACTTGATGAGATCAAAGAATTTGCAAAACAGGGAATTTTCCTGCATTATGATAGTATCAAAGAGGCTTTTGAAGTATAGAATTATGGTTCTGAATAGTTACCTTTATCTTTAGTCTTACAAAAAAAGACAACCGGAAATCGGTTGTCTTTTTCTAATCGCGGATCCAATATCTTAATCTAATTACAAAGAAAAAGGTACATAGAAACTTGATTATAAGGCAATTATTTAACTACTACTACGTTAACTGCCTGAGGACCTTTAGCGCCATCAGTAATATCGAACTCTACTGCAGCTCCTTCTTCGAGAGATTTAAAACCCTCCATGTTAAGTCCTGAATAATGTACGAATACATCATGTCCGTCTTCAGCGGTGATGAATCCGTAACCCTTCTGGTTGTTGAACCATTTAACTGTACCTTTGTTCATCGAAAGTACCTCCAATATATTTATGTTGCTATGCAACTAAGCTTAGAATAGCATAACGCTTTGGAAAAGTAAAGCAACAAATTAAAGTTCTTCAAAGGTGATTTCATGCTGTTTTAAGAACTGTTTCACCAGACGGTCCCATTCGTTGTCTAAAGTTTTGTCGACAGAGAAAATACGATAGGAAATTCCGGTGGTCAGAGTCAGTTGCTGATTTTGAAAACGGATATTCAAAAATACTCCCGTAATATCATTCCCGGTAAAGGAGCTTTGTATACTTGAAAGCGTCCGCTCGAGATTTTTTGGTGATAAAAGAAGTACAAATTTGAAAGAAGATGGCGTTTTCTTCCCTTTGATCAGATCAAAACAATTGCCACGGAGCAGTGCATAAGGCAAAAAGTCACAATCCGTAATTTCAAGTTCTTCCATTTCTTCGCTGGTATAAAAGTCAGGATGGATATGACCGTCGATCACGTAGGATGCGCCGGATGTAATGACACCTTCCTGTAACAGAAAATGATCAAATGTTTCACTCCGCAAAAATTTATTCATAAAGTCTTTGACATCGGTAAGCTGCAATGCAAGCATAAAATACCTCCCTGTGGACAATGTGTATTTATGCAAATATATTACTACACTTTACGGAAATTTGGTAGGATTTGTGGTAAAATACGAGTAACTATTCAGAACCTCTTAAAATAAGAAATAAACAGTTACAATATACAGATAATAAAGGAGAACAACATGGAACAGAAATTTTTAATAGAATTATTAAAAGAAGCAGTCTCTCCATTTCAGTGTGTGGAAGCTTCTGTGAACCGTTTGAAGCAGGCGGGGTTTGAAGAGATTGCATATGAAGAAAAGTGGAATTTGAAACCTGGTGGAAAGTATGTGTTAAACCATCATGGAACGACGCTGTATGCATTTACCATAGGTGAAAATTATCACACAGGAGACATGGTTCGTATGGCTGCGGCACATACCGATTATCCATGCATGCGTATCAAGCCAAATCCGGATTTTCGTACGGAGGCATATGCACAGGTCAACGTGGAAGTATATGGGGGTCCGATTTTAAATACATGGTTTGATCGGCCACTGGGCGTTGCCGGACGGGTTGTGCTGCGAAGTGAGGATGTATTTGCGCCACGGACTGTTTTGTATCGTTCCAAAAAGGCGGTACTTACCATTCCGAATCTGGCGATTCATATGAACCGGGAAGTAAATAAAGGTGTGGAAATCAACAATCAGGTGGATCTTATGCCGATTCTGGATGTTCTTCCAAAAGAGGAGACTTCGACCGATTATTTCCTTACTTTTTTAGCAGAAGAACTTGCGGTCGACAAAGAAGATATTCTCGACTTTGAACTGAACACCTATTGCATGGAAGAACCGGCGTACGTGGGGGTAAAAGATACATTTCTGTCTTCTCCAAGGCTGGATAACCAGACATCTGTCGCTGCATTATTGCAGTCATTGATGCAGGGGGAGCGAGCGGATGGAATCAATTTGATCGCTTTGTTTGATCATGAAGAAATCGGCAATACAAGCAAACAGGGTGCAGCTTCTATTTTACTGCATGATATGACACGGCGTATTTTACGCAGAATGGGAGCAAACGAGGAAGAGATAGAACGCATTTTGTATGCATCCATGCTTTTGTCGGTAGATGTGGCACATGGTCTGCATCCAAACCACAAAGGAAAGATGGATATCACGAATCATCCGGTATTAGGAAGTGGATTCTGCATCAAGGAAGCCTGTTCCCAGTCGTATGCGACAGATGCGGAGGCTGTGGCAATTTTGCGACAGATCTGTGATAAAAACGGAATTGCTTATCAGCGTTTTGTGAATCGCTCCGATGTGCGGGGCGGAGGTACATTAGGTTCCGTTGCTTCGACCTTGATGCCGGTAAAGACCGTGGATATCGGGATTCCGCTTCTTGCAATGCATTCGGCAAGAGAACTTATGGGAAGCGCCGATATTGACGCACTTACGGATGCTGTGAAAATGTTCTTTTGCAGCTAAAATAATTACAATCATCAGACCATTTGCTGAAAGCAAATTATGCATGGGCTGATGTTCAAATTCGGGAGTATAAGAAATGCAACAGAAATATCAGAAGACAATCTATGCCTGTTTTGTGGGATACATTGTACAGGCAATCGTAAATAATTTTGTACCATTATTGTTTTTGACCTTTGAAAAAAGCTATCATATTCCGTTGAGCCAGATTACGATGCTGATTACGATTAATTTTGGTATTCAGCTTCTGGTAGATTTGCTGTCGGCGGGATTCGTGGATCGCATTGGGTACCGGGTGTCCGTTGTTCTGGCACATGTTTTTGCGGCGGTAGGATTGGTGGGACTTGTACTATTACCGGAAATTATGCCAAACGCATTTGCAGGGTTACTGATCGCAGTATTTATCTATGCGTTGGGCGGTGGATTGATTGAGGTACTGATCAGCCCGATTGTGGAGAGTTGTCCGACCGATAATAAAGAAAAAGCGATGAGCCTTCTACATTCCTTTTATTGCTGGGGACATGTAGGTGTTGTGCTGTTATCTACCGTTTTTTTCGGTATTTTCGGCATTGCAAACTGGAAGATACTTGCATGCATCTGGGCATTGATTCCGGTTATCAATGCATTTGTTTTTGCAAAGGCACCGATCGCGCCGCTGATCGAAGAGGGCGAAAGCGGTATGACAATGCTGGATCTTTGTAAAAGCAAAGTATTCTGGGTGATGATGCTTATGATGCTCTGCGCAGGAGCAAGTGAGCAGGCAGTCAGCCAGTGGGCATCGACATTTGCAGAAAAGGGACTGGGTGTGACAAAGACAATCGGCGATCTGGCAGGTCCTATGACCTTTGCAATCCTCATGGGAAGTTCACGTGCATTTTATGGAAAATTCGGCCATAAGATTGATCTGGACCGGTTTATGCTTGGCAGCAGTGTGTTGTGCATTTTTTCCTATCTGTTGATCGTTGCATCACCGATTCCATTTCTGTTGCTTGTCGGATGCGGAATCTGTGGTCTGTCAGTTGGTATCATGTGGCCGGGAACGTTCAGCAAGGCTTCCGTGGCTCTGAAAAATGGCGGGACTGCAATGTTCGCGCTGCTGGCACTGGCCGGAGATCTGGGATGTTCCGGGGGACCGACGCTTGTGGGATTTGTATCGAGTGCGGCAGCAGATAATCTCAAAGCCGGAATACTTGTTGCAATTGTTTTTCCGGTTGTGATGGCAGTTGAAATTATATTGCAGCGCCGGTCATGCTGGCACAGCTGATACAGGCATTGTACAAAATATCCTTTGGGCGTATAAGAATCAGAGTAAGAAATGCAAATGTGGGCATCCGTGCACACCAAGTGATATCCTCCTTTTGGTACAATAGTACTACAAAATAAAAGGAGGATATTTGCTTATGAAGAAAAAACTGAGCGCGCTTTTTATGGTATTTGCAATGGTACTGAGCCTTTTTTCCGGGCTTGGTGTGAATACGATATGGGCAGATGTAAATGAGGAAGAGGGAGGAGATACAAAAGAAGTCATCAGCGGACTGGCAGCGATGGACTGGCTGGAATGGGATGATAACGGAAATATCACAGGTCCGAATGAACAGGCAACGTGGATGAAAGGGCTTGGATCGGTAGTAAATGGAACAACATTGCTGGTAAAAGAACTTGATGAGACGGGAAATCCAACAGGTGGTGCCATCCAGGCGGATGCACTTACCCTGGCTTATTGTGGTAACGGGGAAGAGCCAAATGAGAGTCCGCAGACAGAAAATGTCGGTTTAATTGCACCGGTGGAGAATAATGCGGACTATGTGCAACTGAAGTTTTCTGATATAGGATGGTATAAGCTTTATTTGACAGATCGTACAGATAATGATGAAATTACGATTGAAGTTGGGTATAAAGATTTTGGCTTTTATACAACAGAGACAAAGACACCGGATGGTGCAATTGATTCCTATGATTATACATCGGAAAAAGATGGAGTTATTTATCTGATCACATCTGCACCGGAAGGTGTTACATGGGATGGCAGCGAAACCTGGCAGGTAAATGTGGATGGAAATGAAAATATCGATAAGAATTTATATAGTAAGTACTTTAAGAAAACTTTAGTGTCATCTGACAACAGCAGTCAGGAAAAAGTATATAAACTTACACTGAAAAAGGGTACTTTCGAGAGGCTGGATATTTGTGTGAAAGCAAATGGAACCTTTGGAAATGAAGATACTTGGAATCCGGAAGAGTGGCTGAATGTACATTACGAAGGCAAAATGTCAGGATTGCGTGTTTCCAATAATATGGAAGATATATCCGATGAAGGTGGAAGAGAATGCTTTAGCCAGGTCATTTATCCTCTGCATCGTTTTATGGCATGGCAGGAAGATGGAACAGAAAAAATCTATCAGGCATCGGAACTGGCGGTAGAGTCAGTAGATGGAAGAGAAACTGCTACATTGAAAGATTCGAAAGAACAGGAGAATGCAGTAGAAATCTCAGTAAGCGATGCAGGAGATTACAAAGTATATGTAAAAGATGATCCGACAGACTATGTAACGATTCATATGAGTTATCCGGAATCCGCTTATTATACAACGGAGAATCCTTCGGTAAATGGACTTTTGGATGGTTCTGTAAACTACACGTACAACAGTACAAAAAGCGGAAATGTTCTTTATTTTATCGCAAACATTCCGGAAGATGTGTCAGAAGTTGAGTACGAATGGAATGTATCGACCAATGCTGGCGATGTTGCAGCGGATGATATCAACCGATATGTTTCTATTGAAGAAATTGCAAGAGGAAAATTTAAACTGACATTGAAAGATACCACAGAGTATCTATATCTGATCGGAAAGGTACATCAGCCGGGCTTTGATCCGGATCACGGACAGACGGAAGGCTGGGGAACCGTATCATGGCTTACGACACAGTTTACCGGTTCGAGTGCAGGATTTAGTGTGACACAGAATTTCCATTGGGATGACAAGGCAGGTCACATGGCAATTGATGATGAAGCTCATTATACAAAAGAGGGCTGGGGAAATCTCAACCATCAGCAGACATACCAGTTTGCAAAAGTTGCAGCAGATGGATCGGTAGAAAAAGTATATACGAAAGACGAACTTGCCATCGAGCCGATGGCAGATGCGACGGGAACAGCATTCCTTGTGCAGCCGGATGATTATATAAGAATTAAATTTAACGGTACTGGTGAGTACAAAATATATGCGAAAGAAAATCCGGACGATGCAGTGATCGTATCGGCAGATTTTAATAAGGTCGGATTATATACTGCAGAGGAAGTAAGTGCAGATACCGTATGTGATTCAGAAAGTACGATATGGAAAGATGAGTGCAACGTATTGTATGTGATTCCATATGGAGTGGATGAAAACCTGACACCAAAATATAAATTCTTTGTAGAGCCGGCAGACGAGGATCGTTCTTATGGTATCGCGGATTTCTATACCGTAGAAGATTTAAAGAATGGAAATTACAAGATTACGATCAACAAAGAGCAAAAGAAGAACTTTACGGTTGGCGTCACTATGGAATTGTACAATGGGGATGACCAGGTAGATGAAACAGAAGCGGGTGTCTGGGTACAGAGCAAAGAGGAATATCCGCAGGAACAGGGATTTGTCGCAATTGCCGACCTTGACAGAGAAAACCCGGTAATCCCGACAGATATCAAATGGTACTCCAATATCGGTGCATATTATACCGATGAGGTATGTATCGTATTTGCAACCGTCGACAATGATAAGCAAATCAACATTGTGCCTGCAGATCAGTTATCACTTACAGACAGTGAAGGCAATCCGGTTGGAAGCATTATTGCAAATGCAAAAGACAACAGATTCTGTGATCTGACATTCCCGGGCATTGGAAGTTACAAAGTGGTAAATAACAAGACAAAAGAAGTTGTCAATCTGGATGTATATTATCGGGAAGTTGCATTTTATAAGAATACAACGGTTTCGAAAGAATCTTATCTGTCTTCAATGAAAACAGACTCTGACAATCCGGTATTTTACATGGTAGAGAATCGGGAAGACGATTACAGCATAAAGAATATTGAGTTACGTGCCGGAATCTATGAGGATGGAAAAGAAGAACCTACATACTTTACAGACAGTGCAAAGTATTTTACTTATGAAGTGGTAAATGCCAGTGAACCATATGTTTATAAGATTACATTAGGGGCAAAGTCAGATTTTCCGGAAGAATTCTTTATCGAAGTGAAGGCGCAGATTCAGGATGCGTATGGCACTTACGATACGGATGGATATGTATGGATTTATACCGATAAAGACAGCAGCGACAGCGGAAACACAGGTGGTGGCTCTTCTGGCGGTTCCACAGGCGGTGGCTCTACAGTTACACCAGCACCGGCACCAACACCGACACCAGCACCGGAGACAAAGCCAGAACAGACAACAACAGAGACGAAGACAGATACGATAAAGAATGATAGTGGAAACACAGTCAAGCAGGAAGTTACAACAGTTAAGAATTCAGATGGCACTGTAGCTTCCACAACAACCAAGTCTGAGATTGAAAATGCGGCAAAGAATACTTCAGCAAGTGTTACAGTAACAAAGGATGCAGAAGGAAAGATTGCGACAGCAGAAGCAGCTGTTGAGAATACGGTCAAAGCAGGAAAGAATGATACAGTAAAGACCACAATTTCTGCAACGGTTGTAAAACAGATGACTGAGGCTGCTGGAACAACGGATCTGACTATCACACAGACGGTAAAGGATACCAAAGGAAAAGTACTGTATACTGTAGAAACGAATGCAGAAGATCTTAAAGCAGGTAAGAAGCTGACACTTGTAAAGATGGAGAACGGTAAAAAAATTCTCGTTACAAAGCCAGTGACAGTCGACAAGAAGGGTAATGTAAATGTCAAAGCAGAAGAGGGAGAATACCAGCTTCTCAATGAACAGGATGCAAAGAAACTGCAGAAAGAAATCTTAAAGACAGTTGAACCGAAGAAGGACAAAATGTCTGTTTCTAAGGGCAAAAAAGAAAGCATTAAACTGAGCAATAAACTTGATATGGATAATGTCGCAAAGATTACATATACATCTTCAGACAAATCCAAGATTAAAGTTGACAAAAACGGAAAGATTACTGCTAAAAAGAAAGGTACAGTTACGGTAAAAGTGAAAGTTACTTTGAATGACGGAACGACCAAAACAGTGAAGGTAAAAGTCAAAGTAAAATAACAGACAAAGCGTATAGCACACAAAAAAGTCCCGGAAGTTTTCCAAAAAGGAAAGCTTCCGGGCTTTTCAACGTATGATGAAATTAGTTCAACGGTTCTTCGCCGATTTCTTCTAAAAGTTCGTAAGTCTCGTCCAAAGACATTTTGTGCTCTAACGAAAAAATGATCGTTGCATCAAAGCGATTTCTTGGATAGAGCTGCGGACGCTGGGCGATGGTAAGCATCTTCTGGGTTTCATCCAGAGATAAGCCAATAAAGATTGCAATGCGCAAAAGAAAATTGCGTGTAGGTTTTCGTCTTCCGTTGAGTATCTGGTATGTATAAGAACGTTCCATGTTCAGATTTAAGATAATATCTTTCGGCTGCAGATTATGGCTGGTAAGAAGCGAGCACAGATATTCGCCGATGGAAACGCAGTCAAAACTTTCTTCTTTTTTAAACTCCTCAATATTCAGTTCTTTGATCTGTTTTAATAATTCATCCGTCGCCTTCATATGTTTCCCCTATTCCATTGAACATCAGCCCATGCATAATTTGCTTCCAGCAAATTCGACATTGGCTATTTTGACATACTCTATATTTTACCATATTGAAAATATGCGATGGTGGGCAAAAATGCTCACTCATTGGGAATCTGCTTCCTGCGGACAGGTGAAATTATCACGTTGGTCAAGTACGCATTGTATATTGTCTAACAGATCGCTGAGACAAAATTCGTAGTAATTGTTTCGTTCATCGGGAGTGCTGTGCGCGTATTGATAAAGGTTACTGGTATCAGAGCCGTTGGTTCCGTAGAGACAGTGACGGAGCATATGCAGAAGCTGTGCATCATAGTCTTCATAGGAGCCGATTGTTTCTTTGAGGATACTGTCGCGGTATACAAGGCGAAGACGGATAGCGTCCATTCCGGATAGAATCCAATACCCTTTTGGAAGTACATCATAGGTGGAATAATCTTCCGGAGGATTGCGTGTAAGTTCCGGCTCCTCATATAACTGTGAAACCAGTGTTTCCAGGTTGGATGCGACGGATTTTGCATCATTCTGGTAAGCAGCAACGATGATGGTATCAATCAGATCCTGATATTTGTATGCGTCAAAAGTTCTAACACCAGCCTGTTCTGCCAGTGAGTGATTGGCAGCGTGAGAGTCGGAGGTATCCGGGTCAGCAGATTTTGTTGTGTCAGCTTCGGATACAGGTTGTGCAGATTTTTTCAAAGCAGATCCTTGATTCTGTGTGTCAGCTGACGCGACTGCTGGCGTGTGAAAGGAATTTTGTGCTACCATGATACCGATTCCTGATCCAATTCCGGAACATAAGACGATTCCGGCAAAAAGGAGTGCCAGTGAACGACCAAAACCGGAATGTGGTTTCTTGTTTTTTTGACTGCGTTGTGCTTGCAGTTTCGAGAGTGCCTTTTGCAGTTGTAAAACAGTCATATAACGCTCTTCAGGCTTGAATGCGGTTGCCTTTTGCAAAATCGTAGCAAGATCTGCGGAAAGGTCGGGAATATCTATGCCAGCCTCCGGGAATGATTCGTTGCCGGATAGAAGAGACAGAAATGTTTTCCCCAATCCATATACATCGGTGCGGACATCGCTTTGTCCGAAACCGAATTGTTCCGGAGCTGCATTGCCATATGTTCCGGTAAAAACGGTATCTCTGGTTTTGGAAGGTATAAATTGCCGGCCGGCATCAATGTCGATGAGAACGAGTGCGTGAGCAGTTTCTTTCCAGACAAAGTTTTCCGGTTTGATATCCCGATGAATCATAGGTGGATTTTCATGATGCAGGATGGAGATGATCTGACAGCATTCAATCATATAGGGCAGCAGTGCATCTTCAAAATCGCGGAAGTGCGTGCAATGTGCATATAAATGTTCGGAATGTTCTCCGAGCAATGGACCTTTGATGTAATCGCGTAACAAAAAGCACATATCCGATTCTTCGAAAAAGGATACAGCGTTAGGGAAAAAGTCCGAATTTGTATGATGTGTCAGAAAATCATATTCCTGTCGAAGCGCCCTCGCATACATGGAAGAACAGCATTTCAGAACAAAAGGCTGTTCATTATGATCTTTCAGAAGATAGACTTTTTTATCAGTGGTATCTTTGATGATGCTGCTGAGGGAATAGGTTTCAGCAAGACGCATGGGCAGTGGAGCATGAGCTATCTGATGTTCATATTGGTGGATAAAGGTATCTTTCATAGAATTTTCCATAAATTTTCACAGATTCCTTTCGATAGAATGTTCCCATTATTGTATCATTTTATAAGGAAGCCTGAAAACGGAATTCCTGATTCTCTGCAAAAAATCCATAGACACCATGATATTTTTCCACGACAGAAATCATGCTCCGGACCCCAATACCATGGTTGGCTTTATGAGAGGTGGGAATTTCATTTTCAAATACCGGATTCTGGATATAATTATTTGCAATATTGACACAGATCCGGTCATTTTTTTCAAAAACTTTCAATGTGATATAACGTTTTTCGGAAGCTGGGATTTTTTTACAAGCATGGATGGCATTCTCCAGGGCATTAGCAAAAAGACTGCACAGATCTGTAATCTGAAAACGTGCAAAATCTGTAGCAGTGACCAAAATCTGGATATCAATGCCAACTTCTTTCGCCTGATCGGCGTAGGACGACAGAATCAGGTTTATTGCTTCATTATTGCAGTATCTGATTACGCGGCTATTGTCAATATCTGTACAGATCTGATGCATATATTTCAAAGCCTGATCACGTTTATTTTCGACAATGCAGTTTTGTAAAAATGTCATATGATGCCGAAGGTCATGCCGGTAAATGGCTGCCTGTTTCTGGGAAATGGATAGCTGTTCAATTTCTTTCTGTGCCTGCGTGGCTGCAGTGGTGAGAAGCAGGTTTTTTCGTTCCGCTTCGTTTTTCTTATTGGAAAAATCAAGTGAAAGCATAGATAGAACGAAGAAAAATAAAACGATGAAACTGTCCATAAAATCAATGACAACCGGACCTCCCGTGTACAGCAGATCGGTGTAGACAGTGAAAGTATATTCGAGTATGTAGTATGCAAGCGGCAGCAGGAAAAAGAGCAAAATAGTTTTCTTGCTTTCATATTGCAGGCGGATGATGTATGGAGCGACATAGCGGACAATCAGGAAAAGCAAAGGAATCGTCACACAGATTGCAGTAGTGTTGGCAATCAACGAATTTCCGTGAAAGAAAGAGGCTACCAGTGTTCCTACCCATTTCCTAGGGGTACACAGCAGATACGCGGATAATACTGCAATGGCCGCAACATAAAAATTCCGGTGAAACACAAGCCAGATCAGGAGAACCAAAGGAAGATGTATGAGCAGTGGATAGCATCTGTAAAGCAGAGATTCTCCCATAAGAAGATAGAAGATGCCCTGTGCTACGCCAAAACCTAAAAGTGTAAAGATATATAAAGATTTGTAGTCCATAAAATTGATGTCAGCCAGATACAGGGAAACGACAACACCAAAGAAAAGGACAAATGCATAATTGATTAATTCTAAAGTTGTTGCTAAATCCGACATAATTATTCCTCCATTTGAAATGCAAGATAAAGTTTTTTGATTTCTCCAACCCTGCGTTGTGCGAGTGGTATGTGTTTACCATCCAGGAGATACATATCCGTCGCGCTGATGGAACGGATAAAGTTCATATTTACCAGAAATGATCGGTGTGCAAGGAGAAATTCCTGATGCTGCAGTAAAAAATCACAAACAGAGGAAAATTTGTCTGCACATACAATCTGTTCGTTGTTCTTCAAATAATAAATGACCTTTCGGTTTAAAGCTTCTACATAAATGATTTCCGAAATTCGAACTTTGTGTACACCGACACTGCTTTTGAGGACAAGAGAAGAAGCCTGATCTTCAATCCTTGTTTTCATAATATCGTCCAATGCATCGAAAAGCCGATCCTTCTGAATGGGTTTTATCAGATAATTGGAGGCTTTCACCGTGTAGCTTTCCACTGCGAATTCTGGAGAAGTGGTCAGAAAAATAATATCTGCTGCTTTGTCATAGCTACGGATTTCTTTTGCCAGTTCCATGCCATTTAGTCCCGGCATCACCACATCCAGCAGATAGATATCATATCGTTCTCCTGCTGCATTTGTGGCAAGTTCCATACTGCTTTCGAATGGTTTATAGGAAAAGTCTGTGTTTTTCTGTATCTGATAATCTGCCAGAAGAGACAGAATATGAAAAAGCTCATTTTTGTCATCATCGCATATTGCAATTTTCATTGGAAAAAATCTCCTTGTCCGCTTTTGTATAAATGTATTATAACTTGGAATGTCATAAATTACTATACAGGAATACTTGTCGTTCATGTCAAAAAAAGTGTAATTCATGTATGTATTTGAAAATAATTATGCAAAAAACTGTATTATAGGTACTAGAAAACAACAGAAAACAAGAGAGGAGACGCTAAGTATGAAAGAAAGATTATCAATGAAAGAAATATTAAAGCAACTGGTAAATTATGTACTGGTATTAGCAATGCTATGTAGTTTATTGCCGATCATGGGCACAAAAGTTTATGCTGAAAGCACAAATACGATGTCGGTGGAAAAGTTTACGGGAAATACGATTGTTAGAAAAGGAACAAAAGTAGTACCACGGGAAAATCATAAACTAACCGTGTATAGTATTCCAGCGGGAGGCAACTATATAGAAGTAAAATGTGATTCTTGGATTGCGGATGATGATTATATGGTCGTAAACAAGTGGGGAAATAATTCCGCATTTGATGATTATATTGAGTTGGAGGGTAAGCTTGTAACCATTACTTACGATTCAAATGGAGGAAGTGCAATTGAACCGACGACTGATGTAATAGCAATACCGAAGGAACTGCCAATTCCGATAAAAGAGGGATATACATTTGGAGGCTGGTATTGGAGCGATGCTTTTCTAGGAGGGAAAGTATCGTCAGGAGAAGAAATTTATAGAGATGTGACATTATATGCAAAGTGGATCAAGAATCTATCAGAGGAACAAGTGATTGATAAAGTTAAAGTAGAAATTGAGGTTCCTGAACCAGAACAGCCATTGGCATCTACTTGCACAATTACAGAGGGAGCAGAAGGAATTGAGAGTTACGAAATTGAGTGGCATAAATTCCCAGCCACAAATTGTGAGGTTGGAGAAAAAGTAGAGTATGACCAGGCATATTGGTTGTTTATTTATTTGACACCAAAGGAAGGCTACAGATTCGCAGAAGAAAATACTGGTAAAGCATATATTAATGATCGGCCTACAGCAGGTTGGTGGAGCAAAGAGAATGGAAAAATCTGCATTAATATTAATCAGTTTGCATGGACGCGAGCAAAAAACCCAAAGGCAGATCTGGAAAGTGGCACTTATACCGAAAATAAAATATTGACGCTTTCAGCAGCACAAGAGTTGGAAGATATTTATTATACAACAGATGGGAGCGACCCAACAATTGAAAGTACAAAATATACAAATCCAATTTCGATTACTGGAGAAGAGGGAACAGTAAAAACAATTGTAATTAAAGCCCGAGTGATAAGACAATCTAGAAATGATATTATGAGTGATATATGTACGTTTACCTATACCATTGATCTTACAGGATCGGCACCTGTGAAAGACTATACAATCACTGCATTGGCATCAGGAGGTGGAAGCATTTTGCCAAGCGGTTCTATAAAAGTGACTGAAGGACAAGAGCAGACCTTTACCATAACACCGATGGAAGGTTATGAAATTGATACTGTAAAAGTTGATGGTATAGCGGTTACTGCATCTTCTAGTTATACATTTACAGATGTTATGAAAAATCATAGTATCGAAGTAACATTTAAGGAGCAACTTCGTGAGATTGATCCGTATGATTTGAAAGTAGGAGATAAGATTTTTAAAGGTGATATATTAGATGAAAATAAGATGATTGTGATTTGTCGAACGTGTCATCAGATTTGGATTTTAAATGCAGGAGAGGAAGAGTATGGTGTAGGAGACAGCAAACGCAGCCAGGTAAAGAGTCTACCAGAACATAGTGGACATGATGTTGGATATTCAGATTTTAACTGGTATAGCACAAGCGAGGACAGTATCGCATTTAAAAGAGGGGTACCATATACTGTTGTAGAAAATGAGTGCGTGAGATGTAAAATTATATATGATACAAATGGAGGCAGTAAAATAGAAGACGCAGTTGAACAGGTAAAACTGCCGAAAGAATTGCCAATGCCAACAAAACCGGGATATGTATTTGATGGATGGTATATGGACAGATATTTTACAACTGCTGCAACACCTGAAATGAAACTTGTAAAAGATACAACATTATATGCAAAATGGACAGAGGGACATATTCATGCAAACCATTTAACCAAGGTGGAAGCAAAAAAAGCAACCTGTATAGCAGAAGGAAATACAGAATATTATGTATGCGAGTGTGGCAAATTGTTTTCAGATAAGTTTGCATCTACTGAGACCAGCGAAGCTGCTGTAAGAATAGAAAAGAAAGCACATGAGTACAAGACCGAGTATGCAAAGGATTCGGAGAATCATTGGAAAGAATGTGAGAACTGTGGAGCTCAGACAGAAAAAGAAAAACATACATCAAGCGGAGCAGCAACAGAAGAGAATGCAGAAACCTGTACAGTCTGTGGATATGTAATTCATGAGAAGCTCCAAAAGGAAAGTAACGATTCATCCATGCAGTGGCAGACATTAAACAAAGCAAAACTTGTCACAGAAAAAGCTTTCGCAGATTATAAGGCAGGAAAAGAAAGTGATAAGTCAGATATTGCAAATG
>OLSQ01000685.1_pt1 | contig 31736 bp, 28 predicted proteins | sample 1672561 | NCBI WGS metagenome assembly OLSQ01 (sample SAMEA3136699, study PRJEB25190) | human gut metagenome | biome: human gut; feature: human-associated habitat; material: faeces | place: Austria | collected 2013
GCCGCACCTCGCTCGCCGTATCGGCACTTAGAATTATGCGGTATTGCCTTAAAAGTAAAGAATAAAAATAAAAAAGCCCCGCCTGCCGGGCAGAACATTCTGCATCCGGCAGGTGGGGCTTTTGGTTGTTGCAAATAGATAAATGAAAATTTACTGCCTTTTCTGCATCCGCAGCAGGCTGTACGGCATCAAGGGCGTGGCACAGGGAATGGTATACTGCATCATCGGGTGCGGGGTGGCATCCACCGCTTCCCCTTCCGCGTTTTTGATCCATTCAGGGGTTACGGGCACGACCGAACCATCTGGCTGCAAAATTTCCAGCGAATCTCCCAGGCAGAACTTGCTGCGCTGGGTGCAACGGGCAACGCCGTCTTCCCACGAATCCACAGTGCCGATGAAATCCCAATCTCGCACATAAGTATGACTGGGCGTCTGCAGGGCTTTCTCTTTGCCAAAATAGAAACCGGGTGAATAATGGCGGTGGCTGGTACGGTTCAGCTCATCCAGCACGGAATCCGGTAAATCAAACGTATCACTGGCGGGGTTTGCCAGGTACTGGTCCAGCGCTTTGCGGTAAGCGGCGGTAACGGACGCAACGTAATAGAACGTTTTGGCGCGCCCCTCAATTTTCAGAGAATCCACACCAGCCTTGCAGATCAGGTCCAAAAACGGTGCGGTGCATAGGTCGTTGGCGTTCAGGATGTAGCTGCCTTCCTCATTTTCGCCAATGGGCATATACTGGCCGGGGCGGTTTTCTTCTACAAGATAGTATTTCCAGCGGCAGGGCTGGGCACATTCGCCGCGGTTGCCGCTGCGCCCGGTCATATAGCTGGAAAGCAGGCACCGACCAGAAACGCTCATGCACATGGCACCGTGCACAAAGGCTTCCAGTTCCAGCTCCGGCGGGGTATTATCGCGGATCTGGGCAATATCGGTCAGGGTCAGCTCGCGCGCCAGCACCACACGCTTGGCGCCCAGGTTGTAGGCCATGGTTGCAGCAGCATAATTGGTGATGCCTGCCTGGGTGGAAAAATGCACATCCACATCCGGAGCATACTGTTTGGCAAGGCTCAGTACGCCAAGGTCCGCAATAATAAAGGCGTCCACCCCGGCTTCGGCCGCGTCCTTGATATACTGCGGCAGCTCGGAAAGCTCATCGTTGGTGGGCAGGTTGTTCAGGGTCAGGTATACTTTTTTGCCGCGAGCATGGGCAAAAATGCAGCCATCATGAAGCTCGCCAATGGTCAGGTTGACCGGTGCGGCGCGCATACCAAAGCGCGGCAGTGCGCAGTATACGGCATCGGCACCATACATGACGGCATATTTCAGGGCTTCAAGGCTGCCGGCAGGCGACAGCAGTTCCGGACAGGACAACATAAGATAACGGCTCCTTTGTTCAGTGAAGTTCAGCTTTTATCAGCCCCAACCGGCGATGATGCAGTTCTGATGGTGTTCGTCTGCCGTTTTGGCATAGAAATATTCGCCAGGGTGGTCGCCGTTCGGGTTGCCGGTAACAAAGAAATAATAGCCTTCGTCCAGATATTCCTGGTCGGGATTCAGCGCGGCGGCAATGGCATCAATACCGGGATTGGTGATGGCACCGGCGGGCAGGCCGCTGATGCGGTAGGTGTCGTAATGAGCAAGCACATCATCCGGAATAGCACCTTGTTCCGGCCAGCCGTAATAAGCGGCGGTGGGCGAATTCCACAGGTAGTTATTGTCGCTATCGTTCATGATATAGCTGCTGGCATTGGATTCCAGCTTATGCTCTGCCCACTGCGGGTCATCGGATTCCAAACGATTGTGGAAGCAGGCGGAAACCTTGGCGTCTTCTGCGGGCATACCGGCTTCTTCCTGAATAAAGCTGGCCAGAATGACAACATCATTCATTGTGGTGCCCTTTTCGTTGATGGTATCCCACAGGTCGGAAGTTTTGGCGTCAAATTCCTTATAGAAGGTGTTGACGTAATTATAGACCGAGTCATCGGTGAAGAACTCGTAAGTGTCCGGGAAGAGGTAGCCCTCGCACTTCATCAGGCGGCCTTCGGTATCCGGGATGGCATTCCAGAAATCATACTGGCTGAAATCGGAACCATCCTCGCCGTTGGCGCAGGCAAGGAAATCATCCACCGAGCACAAGCCATTTTCTTCCATCTTCTGGGCAATAGCAACGGATGTGTAGCCTTCAGGGAATGTGATGGTAATGGTCTTGCGCTTGACCTGCTGCACGCTGAGGGTTTTCAGGATCGTGTTATAATCCATGCCGGAGCGCAGGGTGAAATCGCCATACTGCAAACCGGAAGCGCGGCCGCTGTATTTGGCATACAGCTTGAACAGCCAGTCATACTGGATGACGCCATCCTCTTTCAAAACGTTTGTGATGTCTGCAACAGTGGAACCCTGTTCAATGGTAACGGTCTGCTCCGGGCCGAGTTCGCCGTTGCCGGCAACTTCGCCGTAGAACTGGAACACTTTCCAGCCGCCGATGCCGACGATAGCCAAAATGACAACAAGAACCACAAGCCCAATGGGAAAACGGCGGCGGACGGGTTCATCATCGTCATCCTCTGCGTACTCGTCTGGACCTTCGGCGTCTTCGTACAGGTCCTGCGGGTCAGGATCAGGCTGTACCGGGCGCTTTGGTGCGGGGGCTGGCGCAGCATGATAAGTCTGGCGCGACTGCGAGCCCTTGTCCTGGGAATCACCACGATTGATTTTCATTCCAAATCTCCTTTACCAGGCAGCAGAACTGCCCTGTTTCACGTATGCACGGTCTTACAGCAACAGGCGGAAATAAACGTCCGTAACGGGGAACGGCTGCCCAAGGTAACAAATCATGCCGTAACCACAGCGCTTACCCTCGCCCAGGTACAAAAACTGATTTTCCGCCAGCAGCAGCCGTGCGTTGGTCAGACCGGTATGTTCCCGCGCGGCCTGCAGCAGAATATCAGCCGAATGGTCGTTATCGGCCTGCAGCTCCATAAAAAGCAGCTCGTCCTTTTCCTGGCAATAGAGGCCGTAACCGCGCTGGTTGGAAACAATGGTCATACCGCGGCGGTAGAGCCGGGTGATCATGGTGTTCATGCTGCTTTCCGGCAGGGCGATGCAGGCGGGCTGGTAGCGCATGCGGGTGTCGATCAATTTGCGGACTGTCAGGTTATCAAACTCTGCTCGTGCCCACAAATTGTGTTCAATGGGCTTGCGGATGATGCGCAGCGGGAAGCGCCCCTGAAAATTCAGCTGGGAAAACGCTTTTGCGGCCCGCGTGCTTTGCGGTGCCGCCACAGCGAAATCACACCCTTTGGCGGAAAAGGCGCGCAGGCAGGTTGCCAGCAGTTTGGGCATCAGCCCGCGCCCCTGCAGGGACGGGTCCGTTGCCATGCAGCAGAGCCATACGCCGTGGTGGTGCCCGCATTCCACTGGAACCGCACCAATCATGGCGGCCGGGATGGGCTTTGCACCGGGGGCCGGGTCCCGGGCAAGGATCAGGATATTATCCAACCCCACAATTCCACAAAGCCAGTCCAAAGCATCCTGGCGGGTTCCGCCATACGTTTTGCGGCGGAACGCAACCATCTGCTCCAAATCAGCTTCCGTTGCTTTGCAAAGCATGTTCTATCCCCTCCTTGCCATATTCAACGTGTGGCTTTTGCTGCCAACGGTTTTAGCTCAAAATCCGCTCCAGGTATGCCATCACTTCGGACTGAATATCCTCCGGCGTGCGGATGGTTTTCTGGCCGTCTACCGTTGTGGTACACTCAATGCGGTGCCAGCCCAGCTTGCGTGCGCAGTATTCAGCGGCGGCGCGGGAACGGGCCAGGTATTCGGTATCGCGTTCCTGAATATCTTTTTTGCTTTCATCGCCGTGGTAGCGCTGCGCAATCAGGCGCTGGCTGACATCGGGATCAACCGCAAGGTATACAACCGCATCCGGCGCAGGCAGGCCGAGCTTTTTGTACTCGAACTCAAACAGCCACTCCAGAAAACCATCCCAGTGCATCGGCGGCAGTTTGGAACATTGGTGAACAGCGTTGGAGGTGGTGTAACGGTCAGAGATGATTAGCCCATTCTGGCGGTAGACATTGCCCCACTTGGTTTTGTAGCTGGCAAAGCGGTCAACAGCATAAAACGTTGAAGCTGCATAAGCGTTCACGTCATCCGGGCGCTGGCCGAACTCGCCAGAAAGATACATCTTGACCAGTGCGGAGGACGGACTGTCATAATCTGGGAAGCTGATTTTCAGCGGGTCATACCCTTTGCTATGCAAATTCTGGCAGGCAAGTTCTGCCTGTGTGCCCTTGCCGGAACCATCCAGGCCTTCAAAAATAATCAGTTTACCCATGGTTTTCAGCCTCCTGTTTCAGTGTTGCATATTTATCACGCACGGCGTTCTGCTTGCCGCAGCACATACTGCCCTCCGGGCAGGGCCCCGCCAGGCAGCGGGGACCAGCTGCGGCAAAAACATGCGGCGCAAGCGGGTATACAAGGCGCAGCATTTCATCGGCAACGGCGCGGATCTCCCACTGGGCACGGTTGCAGCAGCGCAGGTTGAAAAAGTTGTTCAGGCTGCGGCAGTTCATGGTCATTACCATTTTTGTCTCGCAGGCGTTGGGCAATACAAAGCGGGCGTCCTCGTTTGCCATTTTGCTGGCTTTGGCGCGGGCGGTCTTTTCCGGCATGCCCTGCTCCATCAAGGTGTGGGTATGCTTTTCTTCCAGTGCTTTGACCAGCTCCAGGTAGTGTTTGGCATCGGCGTTCATTGCATCAATAAAAGCCGCTTTGGCCGCAGGGTCAGCCTCAATTTCCGGGGGAATCACATAACGGAAATCTTCCAGCCGCACATAGCGCTGGCTCTGCACACTGAAACTTGCAATGCGGTGGCGGGTGACCTGTGCCAGAAAGGTGCGGGAAACGCCCTCAATGCCAAAGGTAAAGCTGGCATGTTCAATGGGGCTGGCGTGGCCGAAGTCATTCAGCTTTTGCAAAAAGGCTGCGGTCTTTTCCGGTGTTAGGCCATCCAGCAGGGTTTCGATATGTGCATCAGAATAGCACAGCTTGGCGGCTGCGGCAATGGTCTTTTCGGGGTCATTGGTATGGGCGATCAATGTTACAAGCATGGGCCCGTTCCCTCTTTTCCTTTTTTATCAGTGGTTTATTCTTCGCTGGTCAGCTTGGTCAGCGGGGCGTAATTGGCCATTGTTTTTTTGATGCCAACGCGGTCAAACTGGATTTCTACAATACAGTCCCCCGCAACCGGCGTTACTTTCAGCACCTTGCCGCGGCCAAACACCTTGTGGTCCACAAGGTCCCCGGCTGCAAAGTTGGCGGCCTTTTTGCGTGCGGGTGCGGCGGGCGCAGTGGTAACGCCACCGCCCGCCGGAGCAACCGGAGCACCGGAATGATGGTTGACGCGGCTACTGCCATACCCGGCGCCAAAGCTACTGCTTTGGACCGTGTGGCGGCCGCCGGGGTAGTTCGGGCTTTCGTGCCCGCCGGAAGCAAACCCACTTTGGAAGCCGCCGGCATACTTGCTGCCAAAGCCGCCGCGATTGTATTCACTGTTCAGATACCCGCGGGAAGCCCCGGAGTATCCGCTGCGCCCGCCGGGAACATTGGTGCTGTAGCTGCCGTACCCGGCGCCAAAACCGCCGCTGTAAGCAAGCTCTGGGCTTTCGGTTTCGTCCATCACATTGGGGTCAATCTCATCCAAAAAGCAGGAAGGCGGGTTGCGGCGCGTCTGGCCGAAAATCATACGGCTGCGGGAGGAAGAAAGATACAGCTCTTTCTTGGCGCGGGTAATACCGACATAGCACAGGCGGCGCTCCTCTTCCATTTCTTCCTCGCTGTAGCGAGCAAGGTCACCGGGGAAAACGCCATCCTCCATACCAATGATAAACACATACGGGAATTCAAGGCCCTTGGCGCTGTGCATCGTCATCAGGGTAACGGAATCAGCATCTTCATCATAGGAATCAAGGTCTGCAATCAGGGCAACTTCTTCCAGGAAACCGGAAAGGGTTGCGTCTTCCCCGTTCTGCTCCGCATAAGTCTTTACGGAAGAAATCAACTGGCCCAAGTTTTCCAGCCGGGTCTCGCCCTCTTCTTTCTGCGCTTTCAGCATGGCTTCGTATCCGGTCTTGCGGATCACTTCACCGGCAAATTCATCCAGCGGAAGGGTGACGGAAAGATCACACAGTTCACGGTACATGGAGTAAAACGCGTTCAGCGCGCTGGCGGCACGGCCCAGTGCGGGATAAGAAGAAGCCTCCCGGATGATCTCCATCATCGGCACGCCGTTGGCGGCGGCCAGTTCCCCGATCTTATCAATGGTGGTGGCACCAATCTTTCGTGCAGGTTCATTGATGATGCGGCGCAGGCGCACGTCGTCCCGCGGGTTGACCACAACGGCCATGTAAGAGTTGATATCCTTGACTTCCTTGCGGTCAAAGAAGCGTTGGCCACCCACAATGCGGTACGGGATACCGGCACGGGCAAAATAAGTTTCGATGGGGTTGGACTGCGCATTCATGCGGTACAAAACGGCATGGTCTTTTAAGGAAGCACCATTTTTCAGGTTCTGGCCAATAACCTCGGCCACATGGCTGGCCTCATCCTGTTCCGAAGCAGCCGTATAATGGTGAACTTTGTCACCATCGCCGTTCTGGGTCCACAGGGTCTTGCCCTTGCGGCCGTTGTTGTTCTTGATGACGCTATTGGCCGCATTCAGAATGTTGGAGGTGGAACGGTAGTTCTGCTCCAGGCGGATGGTTTTGGCCCCGGCAAAAACTTTTTCAAAGTTCAGGATATTTTCAATGGTAGCACCGCGGAACTTATAAATGCTCTGATCGTCATCGCCAACAACGCATACATTGTTGGAACCACCGGCCAGCAGGCGCACCAGGTGGAACTGGGCCACGCTGGTATCCTGGTATTCGTCCACCACGACATAGCGGAACTTCTGCTGGTAGTATTCCCGCGCTTCGGCATCGGTTTTCAGCATCTGCACGGTATGGAAAATCAGATCGTCAAAGTCCATGGCACCAGCCGTGCGCAGCCGGTTGGAATAGGCGGTATAGATTTTGGAAATCAAAGCAGCCTTGGTATCGCGCGGCGCTTCGGCGGCGACATCTTTGGCGGAAAGAAGTTTATCTTTGTAACCGCTGATCTGGGAGATGGCTGATTTGACCGGCAGGAACTTGTCATCAATCATCAGTTCTTTGTAGATCTGCTTGATGACACGCTGCTGGTCGTCGGAATCGTAAATCGTAAAGCTTTTGGGGAAGCCAATGCGTTCGGCATCGCGGCGCAGGATCCGTACACAGGCAGAGTGGAAAGTAGAGGCAAATACATCCCCGCCCATGGTATCGCCCAGCATGGCTTTCAGGCGTTCTTTCAGCTCTCCGGCGGCTTTATTGGTAAAGGTAATGGCCAGCACATTCCACGGGCGGGCCGGGGCAACGCTCATCAGCGGCATCAGGGACTGCGGAACCGGCTGGCCGCACATGATGGCGGTGCGCAGCTGCTCCAGATCACTCTGCGCAACCGGGCGGCTGACCTCTTTGGAGCCATAGGCGCGGCCAAAACGGATGATATTGGCAATGCGGTTGACCAGAACGGTGGTTTTGCCGGAGCCTGCACCTGCCAAGATCAGCAGCGGGCCTTCGGTGGTAAACACAGCCTGCTGCTGCACCGGGTTCAGCTTAGTAAAGCAGGAAGCAATATAGCGGTCCCGCAGGGCCAGAAATTCAGTGGTAATGGTATCGGGCATGATGAACCTGTCCTTATATTATATGGCAGAACCAGCCCGGAACCATGCAGGGCTGGGAATTTTGGCAAACGCTGTATAGTATAGCACACTTTTGCCGGATAGAAAAGTAGGCTGGCGGAGGTATCCGTAGAAAATCATACTTTTTACAACCTGCACAAAAGCTGCGCTTTAATTGGAAAAACCTTCTGGGGATTGCAGTCGGTTATGCCACGCTCTGGGGGTGGCGTCGCGGAAACCGGCTGTCAGGTATTGGCCCAGCGTTAAGCTGGCTGCGGTTCCGCGTGCCACACAGTTGATGGGGTCTGGTGCGATGGCAACATCCACATGCAGCTCCCCGGCAATATAACCAGCCAGGCCACGCAGCATGGAGCCGCCGCCAGTCAGCAGAATGCCGCTCTTGGCAACATCAGCGGCCAGTTCCGGCGGGGTGCTTTCCAATACATTGCGGGCAGTGGCGGCAATGCGGGCGGCCAGTTCCTGCACGGGCAGGTACAGGTCCCGCGTATAGACAAGGCGGCGGGCGGGCAGGTTGGTCTCCCAGGAATGACCACGGATCTCCATTACGCCCTCAAACTCGCTTTTGGTGCAGCAGGCAACCTGCTTTTTCAGCGCTTCGGCGGTTAGAGGGCCGATGGCAATGTTGAATTTTTCCTGAACATACTGGGCAATGCACTGGTCAAAAGCGTTGCCGGCGACCGGCAGGCTGGCGGCGCGCACCCGCCCACCCATGCTGATCACGGCGATATCCGTGGAGCCGCCGCCGATATCAATCACCATGCAGCCCATGGGTTTGCGGATATCCAGCCCTGCGCCAAGGGCGGCGGCGACAGGCTCATCCACAAGGAAAACCTGCCGTGCCCCGGCTGCCATGACGGCTTCTACCACGGCGTCAGCTTCAATGCCGGTAATGGCTGCCGGAACGCAGACCGATACGCGCGGCTTGATGATGCGCGAACGGCATACCTCATTGATAAACCGCACGATTAGTTCGTTTGTCATGCGGTGGTCCTGAATAATACCGTCCCGCAAAGGGCGGATGATATCAATATAAGAAGGCACACGCCCCACCATGCGCAGGGCTTTGTCCCCCACTGCCAGAATGGTGCTGCTGCGGGTATCAACAGCACCAATGCTGGGCTGATGGAACACAACTCCCTGTTCCTGTGTGGCAATGATAATGGAAGTTGTGCCAAGATCAAGGCCGATATCATATTGCTTCATGTTTATCTGGTACTCCTTGCTGCCAGAAGCAGCACTTTGTTATCTATTGTGAATTGCCATCAACCGTCCGGCAGATAAAAGTTATTTGCTTTCTTTTGGTGTTCCGGCGGCACAGTGGCTTTTGGGCATCAGTTCCGTCGCTGCAACACACACGCCGTCCACACTCACAGCGCCACCCTCCAATAGCGCTTTGGCGCAGGCAGAGATGGTGGCACCAGTGGTGATCACATCATCCAGCAACAGCAGCCGCATTCCGGAAAGGTCAACCCCAGTACGGCAGGCGTAAGCATCCTTGACATTGGCAAAGCGCTTTTGCTGGTCCAGCGATTTTTGCGGTAAAACCTGCCGGGTCAGGCACAGCGGCTGGATGACCGGAATGTGCAGGATGCGCCCAAGGCGCTGGGCTAGCAAAAGGGGCATATTTTCCGCGCGGTTCTTCTTTACGCGCGGCGGCACCGGAACAATGGCGCTGTACAGCGAAATGCCGGATAGATTCTCGTATACCGGGCGGTACCCTGGGGCACGGGCGGGCTGTGCGCCAAAAATCAGCACAGCCATCAAATCCGCCAGTTCTCGCGCATACCAGGGGTTGCCGTTCTCCTTGCAAAGCAGGATAGCATGGCGCACACTGTCTGCATAGTAAAAGGCAGCTGCGCAGGTGTTGACAGCGTAAAAGGCGTGCTCCGTTACAGGCAGACGCGGTGGAAGATGCCGCAGACGCTCGGCTTCCGGTATACAGGAACGGCACACGGCGGCTTTCCAGGCGCTTTGCTCAAGTACCGTGCCGCACAGCGGGCAGTGCCGCGGATAGGCAAGGGCCAGCAGCGGTTCCAGAGCCGTTCGCCCACGGTCCAGCCAATCCAGAGATATGCGTTTTCTCTGTTTCATCTGCGTTTTTCAGCCGGAGTGACTGCCTCGCGCAGCAGGTAGCGCAGCCCGCTGTAACGCATGTTCTGGCGCACATTATCCACCATGGCCTGCTCGGTGCGCCGGGTTCCTGCCAGAATGCACAGGCGGCGTGCGCGGGTAACCCCGGTGTACAACAAGTTGCGGTAACAAAGGCGCGCGGGTACATCTGCCACAGGCATAATGACGGCCGGAAATTCAGAACCCTGGCTTTTGTGCACTGTTACAGCGTAAGCGGGTTCCAGCTCGGCAAGCTGGTCAGCACCGTAAATATACTTTCGGTCATCCATCTGTACCGTCACAGCACGGCTTTCGGGGTCAACGGCAGTAATAATACCCATATCCCCGTTATAGGCACCCACACCGGCTTCGGCACCGTCCCGCTCATAGGGAATGTCATAATCGTTTTTGATCTGCATTACCTTGTCGCCACAGCGCAGCACACGGCCGCTTTGCTCCCAAATGATCTGCGGCTTATCCGGTGCAGGCGGGTTCAAAATGGCCTGCAGGCGGCGGTTCAGTTCTACGCTCCCGGTGGGGCCAACCTTGGTGGGGCAAAGCACCTGGATGTCCCGCACGGGGTCATAGCCATAACTTTTGGGCAGCCGGGTACTGACCAGGTCGCAGATCAGCCTCTGGCAGGCAAGACCAGTGGATTCGATCATGAAAAAGTCATCATCCCGCCCGCCTTTTATGGGCATCTGCCCTTCCACAATGCGGTGGGCGTTCTGTACAATCATGCTTTTCTGCGCCTGGCGGAAGATCTCATTCAGCCGTACGGTGGGCAGAACGTCTGCCTGCAAGATCTCCCCCAGCACACTGCCGGGGCCAACGCTGGGCAGCTGGTCGGCATCCCCTACCATAATAATGCGGCAGTGGTAACGCGCGGCAGCCAACAATGCCTGGAACAGCTTGGCATCTACCATACTCATCTCATCCAGAATGATAACGTCAAACGGGAGAAGATTCTTTTCATTATGAATAAAACGCACGCTGCCGGTAGAATAGTCCACTTCCAGCAATCGGTGGATGGTGGAAGCGCTGTGGCCGGTCAGCTCGGTCAGCCGCTTGGCGGCGCGGCCGGTGGGGGCACACAGGGCAACCCGGTCATAAATACCTTCATACAAATTCAGAATCGCTTTGACCGTTGTGGTTTTGCCGGTACCGGGACCGCCGGTCAAAACCATTACGCGGGAAGAGAGTGCTAAGCGGATTGCTTCCCGCTGCAAAGGGGCATATTCAAAACCTTGGGTCAATTCCAAAACGCGGATATCGCTTTCCAGCGTTTTGGGGCTTTCTGTCGGGAATGTGGCAAGCTCCCCCAGCCGCGCAGCAATATCCTGCTCTGCGCTGAGCAGATCTGGCAGGTAAATATATTTCGTTCCGTCAAAGGTGCGGGCGCGCATTTCGTCATGCTCCAACAGGCTTTGCAGCCCGGCCTTTACGGCATCCGGCTCCACCCGAATAAAGCGCGCAGTGCTTTCGATCAGCTTATCTGCAGGCAGGCAGGTGTGGCCGTTATTGGCGTTGTGGCGCAAAGCGTACAAAAGCCCGGCGGCAATGCGCAGGTCGCTGCCCTGTCCTACCTGCAGCTGGGCGGCGATACCATCGACCTGGCTGAATTTCAGGTTCAGCGGCTCCCCGCACAGCATGTAGGGGTTCTTTTTCAGTGCTTCTACCGTGGCGGGGCCAAACGCGCGGTAGGCAGTAACAGCCATCTGGGCGGAAAGCCCAAACTTGGCCATCCAGGCAACCACTTCCCGCACACCGTACATACGTCGGAACTCGTTGGAGATGGCGGCGGCCTTTTGCGGGGTGATACCTTTTAGCTCACAGAGTTTGTCCGGCGTTTCGGAGATGACGTTCAATGTATGCGCCCCAAATTTTGCCACAATCTTTTTTGCTGTGGAAGGCCCGATATAGGGCAATACCCCACTGGAAAGGTAGCTCAGCAAAGCCGCGGTATCCTGCGGCAGGCTGGCCTCACAGGTTTCGGCACGGAACTGTTCGCCATAGCTGGGGTGGTTGACCATATAGCCATACGCCGTAATGGACATACCGTTATCCACGCTGCCCACGTTGCCTGCCACCACAATATCGGTGCCACCGGCATCCACTTCAAACACGGCATAACCGGTATCCGGGTTTTCGTATATCACATGCTCAACAACGCCCTCTAATTTGAGCATCTCAGCAGTTTGTATTGTACTATTTGTCTGTAAAGTATCCGTGCTTGCCACCTCCTTCCGGGTGCAAATGGGGTAAAAACCGTTCAATACACAATTTTTTATTTTATATTATAGCCTATTTGTATCTCTTTGGCAATTTTTTTGATAGGATCGTTGAACCTGGTATTTGTGCGCTGGATTTTGTGAAACAGACGAAGCCACAAACAGACTAGGAAGTATCGGTAGATTCTGGTACGATAGCTGGAGAATATGCGATGATGCTGGATAACAGAATGAGCAGAAAATCAAAGGAAATATTTTGCACTCAAGAGCATTTACTTTTTGATTAAAGGAAGAAAAACAAAAAATTGTACATTTTGCCAAAAATCGAGACATTTCGAGCGATGCTTGAAACAAGCACAAATATGTGGTAAACTTACAATAGTTTTTTGTAGCTAAACGGGAGTAAAGGTAAAATACTTCACACAAAAAAATAAATACAGAACGATTGCGATGAGAGTAGCATTGAGGCTCAGTAGTGATTTGGGAAAGTCTCTTGATTTTAGCAAAAAGTAAAGATGCGGACGGCAAAAAGCCCGAACCCGAAGAGCAAAAAACTAATAGATTTAGAGAGGTGCCTTTTGTGAACAATGAAGAAAATGAAGTAATTGATCTTGTGGAAATTTTATATGCGATACGTCAGCATCTTCTCGAAGTGATTTTGGCGACCGTGGTAGCAGCTATAATTGGATTTGCGGCATCTAAGTTCTTGATGACGCCGCAGTATAGCTCTTCTGCCATGATGATCGTAAACACCCGTCAGGATGTTACTTCTAATGTTACCAGCGACCAGATCAACTCCGCAACAAAGCTGGTTGCCACCTACAGCATCATTATTAAAAGTGATACGGTATTGCAGCAGGTTATTGAAAATCTGGAGCTTGGGATGACTTACTCGGAGTTAAACAGCCGTGTAAGTGTGCAGGCTGTGGATGATACCCAGGTTATGAAAATTACAGTCAACAGTACCAGTCCCGAATGGGCACAGACTGTTTGTGATGAAATTCTGGCCGTGTCTCCCGACATCATCAAAGAAGCAGTGGAAGCGGGTTCGGTCAAGGTGATTTCGAAAGCGTCTCTGAACCTCAATCCGATTTCCCCCAACATAAAAAAGAACACTGCACTTGGTGCAATGGTTGGTCTTGTATTGGCGCTGGGTATTATTGTGCTACAGGTTTTGCTGGACAATAAGATCAACACGGAGGAAGATGTTACCAAGTATCTGGATATGACTGTTCTGGGCGTGATCCCGCAGTATGATCAGGGGGGTAAAATGGAATGAGTAAAAAGCGTGAACATCATAAGCTGTGTATGGTTGGCGCAAATGCACCTTTCCAATATACAGAAGCCTACAAATCTTTACGTACCAACTTGGAATTTTTGTCGGCAACGGATGACTGCAAAACCATTCTGGTTACCTCCTCTGTTCCCAATGAGGGAAAAAGTAATGTTTCAATAAATCTTGCAATTACTTTAGCGGACAGCGGTAAACGTGTGGTGCTGGTTGACTGTGACATGCGTAAATCCGTAATTTCCCGCTACCTGCATATTCCGCGCGATCATATGGGACTTACAAATACCCTTACAGGCAAGAACCGTACACAGCTTGCAAATGCACTGGTGAATTACAAGGATTTGGGTATTGTTGTGCTGCCGGTAGGAACATTGCCGCCGAATCCATCGGAATTGTTGGCAACGAAGGCGATGGAAAATACCTTTGAGGCCCTGAAGCAGGTATACGATTATATTATTGTAGATACGCCGCCGGTTTCTGTTGTTACCGATGCTGCAGTATTGTGCAAGTATGTGGATGGGGCATTGCTGGTTGTACGCCCGGGTGTTACCACCATTGAAGGTGCCCAGCTGAGCAAGAAAAACCTGGAAGCTGTGAATGCCCGCATCCTTGGCGTAGTACTGAACGGATATGATGTTAAAAAGACCGGTAAGAAGGATGGCTACTACTATTCTTATGCTTACGGGTACAGCAATGACGATGCAGCTGGAAAGAAGAGCCGGAGTAAGGCATAATGAGTTCGCAACTGGTTGATCTCCATTGTCATATTTTGCCTGGCATTGATGACGGTGCCAAAAACCTGGATGTTTCCATGTCCTTGATCCAGAAAGAAATGGAAGACGGGGTTGTTGGCATTGTGTTCACACCGCACTTCCATTATGAGCGCATTACGCTGGATGCTTTTGTGCAGCAGCGCAAAATGGCTTATCGCAGCGTTGTGGCGCAGCTGGCAGAACGCAAACTTCCCCTTGCCGTCAAATTGGGTGCAGAGGTCTATTTTACCGCAGCTTTGGCCAGCCTGGATCTTTCCAAATTGGCATTTGCAGGGTCGCGGTATATCTTGATTGAATTCCCGACCAGCATCCATCCCGGTGGAATTGAGGATACCCTGTTTGCGGTGCAAAACCGTGGGTATACTCCCATTTTGGCCCATGTGGAGCGCTACCCCTATGTTACCGAGGATCCTACCCTGCTGTACCGCTGGGTCAGCTCCGGCGCATTGGCGCAGATCAATGCTTCGGGTTTGGTGCGCGGTGGACATACGGCCAAATGGTTGCACAAACTGCTGGATTGGAACTTAGTTCATCTGATGTGTTCTGACTGCCATTCTGTTACAACCCGCCCGCCAAACCTGAAAGACGGGATGGCACAGATAAGCAGTTCAACGGCAAAACTTTTACAGAAAAATGCCATTGATGTCTACCTGAACAAAGAAATTTCCATCAAAGAACCAATTGAGCCAAAATTCCGCTTTGGACGCTGGGTATAATAGGCTTGCAAGTTACGGTTTGCTGCCCTACTATATTCCGAGGCCATCATGCGTGGCAGAAAGCCCGTTTCACATGCCGCAAAGGGAACGGTCTTTCTTCGTGCTTTTGCGGCTTTTAATTGTATCATGAACTATTCTACATCAAAAACACTGCATATTCTGGATGCTTTTCTGGACATTTTCCTGCTGTTGGGAGCGTATGAGGTTTCCAGCCTGCTACGTATGCACAGCCCCTGGGGTGAAGCGTTCTGGTGGGTCGATGTTGCCCGCTTCCGCCCGCTGGCACTTGTATACGCAGCGGCAATCATTCTGATTTATATTGCACAGGGTGAATACCGCACTTTTAAGCGGCGCGGCTTAGTGAGAGAACTGGCAAAAGCCCTTTTGGGAAACCTGGGCGGCTTTGCGCTGGCAGCAACCATTTTGTATGTATTCCAACTTTCGCAGTTTTCCCGCCTGCTGCTTGTTTACTATTACCTGCTGTCCAGCGTGGTCATTACGGTCAAGCGGTTATTGCTGCACCGGATCAGCCTTTGGTATGCAAAGCGGCGCCATATTGTAGCCCGCGTTTTGCTGGTCGGCAATGGAAATCTGGCATTACGCTATTATAATGATGTTGTAAAGGGCAAGGATGTATCGGCAGAGTATGCCGGCTATGCAGCGCAGAACCCGGTAGTGGAACTGCCGAATTACCTTGGCACAGTAGCCGATCTGCATAAGATTCTGGAAAGTACCCGGATTACCCATATTGTGATTGCGGAGGAAACCCAGAACCGCAGCGAGTTGCTGCAGATCACCGCGATTGCAGAAAATTACGGCATTAAGGTCAGTGTAATTCCGGTCTATTCGGACTTTCTCTCTTCCCGCACAATGGATAATACCGTAAACGGGTTGTATGTGATCGACCTGAAAATGCAGGAAACCTGCGATATTATGGGTGTGAACATTGTGGTAACGGACATGGACAAAACCATGACGCTGCTGGAAAGCCAGCTGGAACAATGGCGTGGGAAATATATCTGCGTAGCCAATGTACATACCACCGTAACGGCGCACGAGGATGCCGAGTACCGCTATATTCAGAACCATGCGGTCATGGCGCTGCCGGACGGCGGTCCCCTTTCGCAGTTCAGCCGCAGGCAGGGGTATGCTGCTGCGCAGCGCGTTACGGGGCCGGATTTGATGAAGCAGGTTTTGGCGGTCAGCGCAGAAAAAGGCTGGCGGCACTATTTTTATGGCTCTACCCCGGAAACGTTGCAGTTGCTGCGCAAAAAGGTGGAAGAGCGCTACCCTGGTGTTGTGATTTCCGGTATGATGTCGCCACCGTTCCGCGAGATGACCCCGCAGGAGGACGCTCAGGCGGTAGCAGAAATCAACGCAACAAAGCCGGACTTTGTGTGGGTTGGCCTTGGTGCTCCCAAACAGGAACGCTGGATGGCCGCCCATGAGGATCGCGTACAAGCCTTGATGATCGGCGTTGGTGCGGCGTTTGACTATGAGGCGGGCAACATTAAGCGTGCGCCCATGTGGATGCAGAAGCACAACCTGGAATGGCTTTACCGATTGATGCAGGACCCGAAGCGCCTGTTCCATCGCTACCTGAAAACAAATGTAAAATATCTTTTGTGGACCTGGCGCAGCGGCGAATAACGGAAAAGATAAAACAATAGCAAAAATACCATGCTGTACATTGGAAGGAGGAACCGGCCCCGGTTCCTTGCCTGATGTGCGGCATTTTTTATGGCTTTGGGGCGCCGACCGACAATCTGATTCTATGCAGAATAAGCGAACAGATTCCGGCTGTGCGACAAATCAGAATCGAAGAATCTCGACTTTTTTCTCAAGCCCCCTACCTATTTGCCGGGAGCTATGGTATAATATTTGTATATGCTGTTATATATGCAAATTTAGATGTTTAGGAAGGAGCTACCACATGCAGCAGGAAACTGTCATTGTGTTGGACTTTGGTGGCCAGTATAACCAGCTGATCGCCCGCCGTGTCCGTGAATGCAACGTTTATTGCGAAATTTATTCTTACCGTACCGACCTGGCCAAAATCAAGGCCAAAAATCCGAAGGGCATTATCTTTACCGGTGGTCCCAACAGCGCTTACCTGCCGGATTCCCCTACCATCGATCCCGAAATATATACTTGGGGTGTTCCGGTACTGGGCATCTGCTATGGCAGCCAGCTGATGATGCATATGCTGGGCGGTAAGGTTTGCAAGGCTCCGGAACGCGAATATGGCAAGACGGTTGTGGATCTGGATACCACCAGCCTGCTGTTTGACGGCCTGCCGAACCAGAATGTTTGCTGGATGAGCCATAATGACTATATCGAGCAGGCTGCCCCCGGCTTTGATATTATTGCCCACACCCCCAACTGCCCGGTTGCCGCTGCACAGGATGCCGCCCGCGGCCTGTACTGTGTGCAGTTCCACCCGGAAGTGCTGCATACCGAAAACGGTACTAAGATTCTGCATAACTTTGTTTACAAAGTTTGCGGCTGTGCCGGTACCTGGAAGATGGACTCCTTTGTGGAGCATAGCGTGAACGCCCTGCGCGAGAAGATCGGCAATGGCAAGGTGCTGTGCGCTCTTTCCGGTGGTGTGGATTCCAGCGTATGTGCTGCTATGCTGGCAAAGGCCATTGGTAAGCAGTTAACCTGCGTGTTTGTTGACCACGGCCTGCTGCGCAAGAACGAACGTGAGCAGGTTTGCGAAGTGTTCGGCGAGGGCGGCCAGTTCGACATCAACTTTGTCTGCGTGGACGCCCGCGAACGTTTTTACAGCAAGCTGGCCGGTGTTACCGAGCCGGAGCGCAAGCGTAAAATCATTGGCGAAGAGTTCATCCGTGTGTTTGAGGACGAGGCCAAGAAGATCGGTGCTGTAGACTTTTTGGCACAGGGCACCATCTACCCGGACGTTGTGGAAAGCGGCCTGGGCGGTGAATCTGCTACCATCAAGAGCCACCACAATGTTGGCGGCTTGCCGGATTATGTAGACTTTAAGGAAATTGTGGAGCCGCTGCGCGACCTGTTCAAGGATGAAGTCCGCCAGGCTGGCCGTGAACTGGGCTTGCCTGAATATTTGGTCGCCCGCCAGCCGTTCCCCGGCCCCGGCCTTGCCATCCGCATTATCGGCGATATCACCCAGGAAAAGGTTGCCATTGTACAGGATGCTGATGCAATCTGGCGCGAGGAAGTGGATAAGCTGCCCGCCGCTCAGCGCCCCAGCCAGTATTTTGCCGCGCTGACCAACATGCGCAGCGTTGGTGTTATGGGTGATGAGCGCACCTATGATTACGCCATCGCCCTGCGCGCTGTGACCACGACCGACTTTATGACCGCGGAAGTTACCCTGCTGCCCACCGAAACCATTACCACCGCAGCAAACCGCATCGTAAACGAAGTAAAGCATATCAACCGTGTTCTGTTCGACTATACCACCAAGCCGCCAGCAACGATCGAGTTTGAATAATTTGAAATGCTTTAAAAATCCAGTGTTTATGCGGGTTTGAGGCACTTCAAGAAGTCTTTTGATAACAATTTGATAACGGTTGCATGAGAGCTATTATTCTTGTAAGCCAGTGGTTTTGGGGTTAGAGAATGATTGACAGGTGGTTGTGCAACAAATAAATCCATATTATTTATTTAGAAAGCCCTTAGCTGTGGGTAAAAACTCATAGCTAAGGGCTTTTTGTCGTCTTTATTTATCTGGTTTGAGCTGGTCTTGGAACATTAGACCAGCGCGTCGCTAAGTGCCTGCGATGGTACTTTCGCCCAGATTTGCGTGATATCAAACTCCGGGTAATGGTAACGCCACTCATCGTATTTGTCTTTACTGATTTCCTCGGAGGATAGCTTGTCAGCCTGCGCTTTCCAGGCATACAGCATTTTCCGGAGTTCGTGAGCGGTCTTTGCCTTTGGAAGTATCGACTTTCAGACGGATTTCTCCGTCTGATTTACTAACAGTCAGACCGTACAAATCTTCAAGGGTATGTGCTGACCAATGCGCTGCAAGCCCGCGGCGCAGCGACGGAATCCCTGATTGTCAATATCTCCCGTCAGGGGCTGATCTACATTCCGTCTATGTTCATCCTTGGGGCGATCTTTCACGAAACAGGACTGATCTGGGCACAGCCTGTGGCGGATGTCTTGTCTCTGCTGTTGGCTATTGGGCTGTATTTCCGCATGTCGGGTAAAGGGAACGATTAAGTTCAAAAGGGTTTGGGACTATCCCAAAAGTCATAATTCCCGGCTAAGCCGGAGGCTTGAGTAAGCCCTAGAAGGGCTTTATACCGGAACGCATCTCAAGATGCACCGAAAAATCCTTCACTTGCATCACTCGTACCGCTGCCCACAAGTGGGCAAAACTACATTTACTGCATGCTACAGCAAATCCGACTTTTAATCACAGTTCGCTTCGCTCATTGCTGTAAATGCTAAAGCTTACAATAAAAAGTTCCTGAAACCATACAGCAACCTGCTGCGATTTCAGGAACTTTTTATTTGTGATTTATTCGGCCGGGAGCGGATCAATCAAAACTGAGCACGCGCAGCAACATTGCTGCGCACCAAAGCACGTTTCAAGCGGGCCTGGGCAAGTTCCAGCTCACGGGCATCCAGGTTTTTCTGGGCCAGCAATTCCTCGGCGCGGGCTTTGCTGCGCTCAGCACGTTCTTTGTCAATGGAATCGGCCCATTCAAAGGTGGTGGCCAGCAGGCGGCATTCGCCGCCAAACATGCTCAACATACCGCCCATACAGGCGGCGCTGCGCTGGGTGCCATCCTCCAATGTGATGTGGGCCTCCCCCATGCCAAGGGCAGTGCAATAATCAATGTGACGGGCCATCAACTGAACCTGCCCGGTGATGGTCCGGCAGGACACCGACTGTACCTGCCCATCAAAAGCAGTGCCGTCCGGCGTCATGATTTTAAGTGGGAAACTGGACATGGTCCTGCCTCCTTACTGCTGCTTGGCCTTAGCCAGAACGTCATCAATCGTACCGGCAAACAGGAAGCAGCTTTCGGGGATGGAATCACATTCGCCGTTCAAAATCATCTTGAAGCCGCGCAGGGTTTCTTTCAACGGCACATACTGGCCGGGCATACCGGTAAACTGCTCCGCAACATGGAACGACTGTGAAAGGAAACGCTGTACCTTACGGGCGCGGTTGACGGTGATCTTATCGTCCTCCGAAAGTTCATCCATGCCCATGATGGCAATGATATCCTGCAGTTCCTTATAGCGCTGTAAAACCTGCTGCACGGCGCGGGCAATCTGGTAATGCTCCTGCCCGACAACTTCCGGGGCCAGAATGCGGGAAGTAGAATCCAGCGGGTCGACAGCCGGATAAATGCCCTGAGAAGCAATATCACGGCTCAGAACCGTGGTAGCATCCAGATGGGTGAAGGTCGTGGCGGGGGCCGGGTCGGTCAAGTCGTCCGCAGGTACATAAACAGCCTGAACAGAAGTGATAGAACCCTTGCGGGTGGAAGTAATACGTTCCTGCAGTGCACCCATTTCCGTTGCCAGCGTGGGCTGATAGCCAACGGCAGAGGGCATACGACCCAGCAGTGCCGAAACTTCGGAGCCGGCCTGGGTAAAGCGGAAGATGTTATCAATGAACAGCAGAACATCCTGATGCTTGACATCGCGGAAGTACTCCGCCATGGTCAGACCGGACAGCGCCACGCGCATACGGGCTCCCGGCGGTTCATTCATCTGGCCATAGACCAGCGCAGTCTTGCTCAAAACGCCGCTTTCGGCCATTTCGCCGTAAAGATCGTTGCCCTCACGGGTGCGTTCGCCAACGCCGGTAAAAACAGAATAGCCGTTATGGGCGGTAGCGATGTTATAAATCAGTTCCTGAATCAGCACGGTTTTGCCGACACCGGCACCACCGAACAGACCGATTTTGCCGCCCTTTGCATAGGGGCAGATCAGGTCAACGACCTTGATGCCGGTTTCCAGCAGTTCAGTCGAAGATTCCTGTTCATCGAAAGCAGGGGCCGGGCGGTGGATGGGCCAATGCTCTACCCCGGTGGGGGCAGGCTGTTCATCAACCGGTTCACCCAGCAGGTTGAACACACGGCCAAGGCACGCATCGCCAACGGGAACCTTGATCGGCCCGCCGGTATCCACGGCTTCGGCACCGCGCACAAGGCCATCGGTGGCGGCCATAGCAATGCAGCGCACCACGTTATCGCCAATATGCTGGGCAACTTCTACAATCAGCGGTTTGCCGTTGTTCTGCAGTTCAATCGCATTCAGCAGTTCCGGCAGCTCGCCGTCGGCAAAGCGGATATCCAAAACAGGTCCCATGACCTGCACGACCTTACCGATGTGTTTTTCTGGCATTGCACACACTCCTTTGAGTGAATTTTTAGCGTGCTGTCGGGCTTGTTTCCGGGTGTGTCTGAAAAAACTCTCAGCACTGTTGCATCAGATATTGCCCAAAGGCATACCTGAAGGCAAAGAAATCGGATAAAATTTCGGCTTTTCTGGTGCGCCCTAGCTTTCAGCATCTGCACCGGCCACTATTTCGGTGATTTCCTGCGTGATTGCTGCCTGACGGGCGCGGTTATAATAAAGGTTCAAATGCTCGATCATTTCGCCAGCGTTCTTGGTGGCAGAGTCCATGGCGGTGCGGCGTGCACCCTGTTCACTGGCAACACTTTCACACAAAGCGCCATACACAACCCCGGCCAAGTATTCCGGGATAATGGCATCAAACACGGCGGCGCTGTCTGGCTCATAGAGCATCAGACTTTGATGCTCGTGGCCCGGCTCCGGCGGTTCGGCATCAAACGGGAGAACCGGCAGAATGATTGCAGTTTGGGTCAGCATGGAAATAAACTGGGTAAAGGCAATGCGAATTTCATCAAAAGCGCCTTCCAGAAACTTCTGGCACACAAGGCGGGAAATTTCAAAGCAGTCGCTGACCGAAATATCCCCTGCGATGGCAAAAGAATCCGTCAGAATCCGGATCTTGTGGCGCTCAAAGTATTCCACTGCCTTTTTGCCGATGGGCAGCACACAATATTCCCGCCCTTCAGCATCCGCTTCCACGGCTTTTAAGATGTTGCTGTTATAGCCGCCCGCAAGGCCGCGATCACCTGCAATTACAATGTACAGGCAGCACTTTTTCTCGCATTTGGCCAGATATGGGCTATTGAACTCAGAATCCGCAGCCGCAATATCAAACAGCGTGGCATAAAGCGTTTCGAAATAGGGACGGCTGTTTTCCACCCGTTCCTTGGCGCGCCGCAGCTTGCTGGACGCTACCAGCTCCATGGCTTTGGTAATCTGCATGGTGCTTTCCACGCTTTTGATGCGCAGTTTGATTTCTTTCATGGAACCAGCCACCGGCAGCACCCCCTTTGGCGTATTTTGTGATTATCCGGCATTTTTGATAAAGTCTGCCGTGAATGCGGCGAGCACATCTTTCATCTGCTGTTCGGTATCCTGCTTCATATCGCCTGTGGTGCGGATGGCTTCCATCACACCGCCAGCGGTTACATTTTCATCAAGGTACTGATACAGCGCGCTTTCGTACGCGGCGATATCCTTTACGGCAATGTCTTTCAGGTAGCCGTGGACTGTTGCATACAAAATGGCAACCTGCTTTTCTACCGGGATTGGGCTGTTGCGGTCCTGCTTCAGGATCTCCACAATGCGCTCGCCCTGTGCCAGACGAGATTTGGTGTCGGCATCCAGGTCGGAGCCAAACTGGGCAAAGCCCTGCAGCTCGCGGTACTGGGAGTAAACCAGTTTTAAGGTACCGGCAACCTTTTTCATCGCCTTGATCTGCGCATTGCCGCCGACACGGGAAACAGAAATGCCGGGGTTGACAGCCGGGCGGATGCCGGAATGGAACAGCTCGGTTTCCAGGAAGATCTGGCCGTCGGTAATGGAGATGACGTTGGTTGGAATATAAGCGGAAACGTCACCAGCCTGCGTTTCAATAATGGGCAGAGCTGTCAGCGAGCCGCCGCCCTTTGCATCGCTCAATTTGGCGGCACGTTCCAACAAACGGCTGTGCAGGTAGAAAACATCGCCGGGGTATGCTTCGCGTCCCGGCGGACGACGAATCAGCAGCGACAGAGCACGGTAGGCAACCGCATGTTTGGAAAGGTCATCATAGATAATAAGCACATGCTTACCCTGATACATAAAGTATTCGCCCATGGCGCAGCCGGCATAAGGCGCAATATACTGCAGGGGCGAAAGCTCCGAAGCTGTGGCGCACACTACAGTGGTGTAAGCCATGGCTCCGTTTTTCTCGAGGTTTTCAACCAGAGAGGCCACAGTAGAACGCTTTTGGCCAATAGCAACATAGATGCAAAGGACATCTTTGCCTTTTTGGTTGATGATCGTATCCGTAGCAATCACGGTCTTACCGGTCTGGCGGTCGCCGATAATCAGCTCACGCTGGCCGCGGCCAATGGGAATCATTGAGTCAATGGCCTTGATGCCGGTCTGCAAAGGCTGCTTGACGGGCTGACGGTCCAGGATGCCGGGTGCCGGGGATTCAATGGCGCGATAGTCGGCAGCATCAATCGGGCCTTTGTCATCAATAGGCTGGCCCAGGGCGTTGACAACGCGGCCAATCAGAGCATCACCGACCGGAACCGACACAACTTTGCCGGTGCGGCGGATGGTACCGCCTTCTTTGATGCCGCTGTCATCGCCAAGCAAAACGATTGATACGCTGTTTTCTTCCAGATTCTGCGCCATACCATAGGTTCCGCTATCAAACTGCACCAGCTCACCGGCCATACAATTATCAAGGCCGGCGGCGCGGGCAATGCCATCGCCTACCATCGTAACAGTACCGGTCTCCGTCTGCTCAATGGCATTCTGGTAGTATTTGATCTGGGAACGAATAATGCGGGAAATCTGTTCAGGTTCCAGTTGCACTGTTTGGTTCACCACACAATCTATAAAATGAAGGTGGAATCCGGCGGCAGGTGCAAATCAAATCACCACACCGCTGATTTCATTGCGCAGACGTTCCAGCCGGCCCTGCACAGTGCCGTCCAGGCGGGTTCCGCCAAGATCCAGCCGCAGACCGCCCAGAACACTGGGGTCCACTTTTTCCGTCAGGGTAATGGTTTTGCCGGTTACACGCTGCAATTTTTCCTGCAGTCTGCTGCGGGCACTTTCGTCCAGTGCAACAGCAGATACTGCCGTAACTTCCAAAATGTTATGGTCCTGGTTGTATCGGTCACGGTAAGCTCTTGCGCAGGCAGGCAGTTCTGGCAGAATGCCTGCTTCGCACAAAATCTTTAAGAAGTTGACAAGATACGGATGCGCCTGCGCAAACGCCTGATCCAGCAACACACAGCGCTCTTTTTTGGGGACACTGGGCGTCATCAACAAGCGCAGATAGCCAGGCTCCTGCATTGCGTTGACAGCAACATCCAGCTCCGCCAGAATCCGTTCGGTCAGGCCCTCTTCCGCAGCCAGTTCATACAAACTTGTGCCATAACGCTTTCCGGTTTCGGTCATGAGGCATCCCCCACATTCCGGATAAATTCATCGATCAGGGCCTTGTGGTCCGTCTCGTTGATTTCGCGCTCAACTACCTTGCCTGCAATATCAACAGCAATGCCGCCAATTTCATTTTTTAGGTCGTTGACTGCTTTCTTGCGTTCCTGTGCAATATCAGCTTCAGCAGCGGCGCGCAGGGCGGCTGCTTCGGCACGGGCCTCGCCAACAATTTCTTCTTCGCGCTTCTGGGCGCGGGCGGTTGCCTCACGCAAAAGCGTATCGCGTTCATCCCGGATGCTTTGCAGGTGCTGCTGGTATTCCTGTTCCAACTCGGCAGCCTTCTGTTTGGCTGCATCCGCATCGGCGTACATGGTATCAATTTCCGCCTGGCGGTCATCGATCATCTTTTTGACCGGTTTGAACAGGAACTTTTTGAGCACCGCAAAGGTGATCATCATATTGCAGAAAGTGAACAGCGCTGTCCACGGGTTGATGCCAACAAAGCTTTCAAAGCCCGTCACGAGCCATTCCTCCTTTCCTTTTCGGCTATCGTATCCATCAGAAGACGAACAGTAACAACAGGGCGATAACCAGCGAATAAATGCCGGTGGATTCGGTAATGGCGCAGCCAAGGATCATGTTGGTACGCAGCAGGTTTGCCATTTCCGGCTGGCGGGCCATGCCTTCCAGCGCTTTGCCAACGGCATTACCTTCGCCAACTGCAGGGCCGATAGCGCCAAACCCGATTGCGATACCTGCACCGATTGCACAGGCGGCTTTTACGATTGCTGTTTCCATACGAGGTATCCTCCTAAATAAATAAAATTTTACGTTAACCTTCTTCAGGCGGCGGGCAGGCATTGCTGACATAAACCATCGTCAACAGGCTGAACACCAGGGCCTGCACCCCACCAGAAAATACATCGAAATAAAGGCTCATGATGCCGGGAATGCCGACTTCCAGATACGGCACCCCTGCCAAGCCCAGCAGGGACAAAATTCCGGTTGCGGCAAACACCGCACCAAAAATTTTGTAAGCCAACTTTTTCTTGCGCACACCCAAAACCAGCAGCGCCACACCACCCAAAAGAATCAAGATTCCGACCGCAATGCTTTTGCCAACCAGGCCCAAAAGAGCGGCGGAAGCCGTTGCCAGAGCGGAATAAACCAGGCTGGTCAGAACGTTGCCGCCCGCAATGTTGCCAAAGTGACGGAATGCCATTGAGATGGGCTGCGCGATTTCGGAAACAAGGTTCATCGGCGTCATAACGACAACCGGTTCAGTAAAGCCTTTCAGCCAACCGAGCACACCGTTTGCTTTAATGGAGCAAGCCCAGCAGATCACGCTTGTCATTAAGGCCCAGGTAACGGTGGTGGAAAGATCCGCTGTGGAAGAGCGGAAAATACCGGTCATTCCGATGTAGGAACCGAAAATGGAAGACAGGAACAATGCCCCGATATAAGGTGTCCAATAGGAATTATGCTTGCCCATGGTGTCTTCTACCATGCCGTACAGCATAGTAACACCTTTTTCTACCAGTACCTGGCGGCGGCTGGGACGCTTTTGCAGGTTGCTGCCCAGCACAATACCGGCAATACAAAGCAGCAACATAACCGCAAACGAAGAAACCGTTGTCTGCGTGATGGGAATTCCACCAAACAAAGGAATCGTGAAATAAATCTTAGGCCCGTTCATGGCACTGCATCACCGCCTTTGGAATCTTTGCGGAAGAATTCAATCAGCTTAATGGCAGCCTGTGCAAACAGCAGCGGCAACAATGCTGCCAGCGGATCACAAACTTTGGCATGGAACAGCAGAACATAAATGACTGCCAGAATTGCCGTGCGCACAACGCTGGAACTTTGAATGCTCATGCACGCTTTTACGGAATTATCCCCTGCCGCGGCACGGTCCAACGCGTTAGAAACGGTAATGCTTAATGCCAGAAAGTTGCCTACAGCAATCACAGTGCCCAGCAGGCCACCCAGCAATACCGCTGTGGTAAACCGCCCAACCACTGCATAGATGGCCAGCATAATGGCGGAACAACCGGCGGTTGCCAAAGCCATGCGCCCAACCTGCTGCAGAATGTCCTGATGCTTTTGCATGGATACAGGCTCCTTCCATAACAATTAGTGTTGATTGAACGAGATAGGCGGCGGCTCCTGCTTTTTTTTCGGGGCCCTGCCCTGCCGCTCAATTGCCTTTAATGAACTGCGCAGGCTGCCGATGGCAGCCACCATGCCGAGCGCGAACCCAACCAAGATGACCCAGCCGCCAAGGCCGAATTGTTTGCGTAGCCAGACAGCCCCCAAAAGAAACAGCACCGGCGGAAGCACAACCGATAAACCAAACTGTGTCAGCCAGACAAGGTGCCGTGCGGCATCATAAAGATCCTTCATATGATTTACTGTTCCCATTCTTTCGCTTTGTATCCGCGATGGTTCTAGTATAAACTCTTTCTACAACAATTTCAACATAAATTTTGCATGTTTTTATATAAATTTTGTAGTCAAATAAGCAAAAAACAGACAATGTTTTTCAGAATTGCAGGTTCCCCCTATGATGGAAGCAAAAAAGCTCTGCCAACAGCAAAGCTTAAAATGTGTATAATAAAAGCGCAATCGAACAAATCCGATATTTTGACCAATTAGAACGGCTATCTTTATCCTTAAGGCAATACCGCATAATTCTAAGTGCCGATACGGCGAGCGAGGCGCGGCAGATGCCAAGCCAAAAGCGCAGATAATACTGGATGTCTTATCGAGCATTTTGGCAACGCAGATGCCGTGCCGCAGCTGCCGGAGCGGTGCTTAAGCCGCAAGGCGGGAATTGTGCGGTGTTGCCTTAAGTGGCTCGACCAGGATTTTCCCCAAGGCAAGAAGGCGTGTCAGACACGCACCGCCCAGAGAACAGCCATCCGGACTCATTGCTTCTCTTTGAAATTCCGTTGCTTTTTCGACATGATCGCACCTCTTTGATGCGTGCCAAATCGGCTTCCGCCTGCTGTGCCGGGGCACCGGGCGCAGAGCACCTTCTTTTGCCGTGGGGATATAGCTGTGGTCGTGGGAATCCGTAAAATAAGGGCGAAGGGTATAGTGATTTTTGCCGGTTTTCCGCAAAAGCTCTGCAGACCAACGGTTTCGATTTCATGAACCCCAAGTTTCCCATAGACCACGAGCATTCCTGCTTGATACTGTGCCATATTGCTCCTCTTTCATCCAGATGGAACAGCCTGTACAAAACAGTCTTTCCAGCGTACTTTTGCGCTCCACCTTATTGTGCCACGGCTGGGTGACTGGCTTCCAAGGGCATCCTCCACGAAGTTTGTCTCGTACAATCTGCGCAGAATGTTCAGCATAATTCTTGTGCAAAACTGCCTTTGCAAATTCCCGGCAGGCAGGCTATAATAATTTCGTACAACGAGTAGCACTCATGCGTAAAACCGGTTGCATGAGGGCTGCCCGTTGTTTTTTTGTCCTCAAAATGGAAAGGTAAGGTGAATCCCATGGAAAGTTCCAATCAATTTCTCGGCACGGAACGCATCGGCAAGCTGATGCAAAAGTATGCGATCCCGTGCATTATTTCACTGCTGGTCGGCGCACTGTATAACATCGTGGATCAGATCTTTATTGCAAACGCCAGCTATCTGGGCTCCTACGGCAACGCCGCCAACACCGTCGTGTTCCCACTGACGGTGGTAGCGCTGGCCATTGCCGTGATGATCGGTGACGGCTGCTGCGCCTTCGTCAGCATCAGCCTTGGGCAGAACGAGGTCCCCAAGGCAAAGCGGAGCGTCGGCAATGCGGTGGTGATGTGTCTGGTCAGCAGCATTGTGCTGGCCGCACTCTATCTGATTTTTGCGGACACCATTCTTGCCATGTTCGGCGGAACGGTGAACGCCGAGACCTACCACCACTCCCAGGAGTATTTCTTTTATATCACGCTGGGCGTGCCGTTTTATATGTTTGGGCAGGCCATGAATCCCATCATCCGTGCCGACGGCAATCCTCGGTTTGCCATGGTGTCCACCCTTGCGGGTGCGGTGCTGAACATCATTCTGGACCCCATCTTCATTTTCGGCTTCCGCTGGGGCATGATGGGCGCAGCGGTGGCTACCGTCATCGGTCAGCTGGTCACGGCAGCGCTGGCAGTGTGGTATCTGCTGCACATGAAGATCATTCGCCCTGAAAAGGGTGACTACCGGCTGAAGGGCTCCATCTGCGGCCGTACCCTGACCCTTGGCATGACCAGCTTTCTGTCCCAGATCAGCCTTGTGGCGGCAATGGCAGCCATCAACAACATGATCCGCAAATACGGCGCACTGGATGCCGTGTTCGGGCAGGAGCAGTACGCCCAGATCCCTATGGCGGTGGTGGGCATCGTGATGAAGTTCTTCCAGATCGTCATCTCCATCGTGGTGGGCATGGCGGCTGGCTGCATCCCCGTGGTGGGCTTCAACATGGGCGCCAAAAAGCCCACCCGCGTGAAGGAGCTGTTCACGAAACTGCTGCTGGCAGAAGCCACCGTGGGTGCCGTTGCACTGGTGCTGGTGGAGCTGCTTCCCCGGCAGCTGATTGCCCTGTTCGGTGCCGCCAACGAGAGCGTTTACTACACCGATTTTGCCGTGAAGTCCTTCCGCATCTACCTGTGCATGATCATTCTGGCCTGTGTCAACAAGGCGTGCTTCATCTTTTTGCAGGCCATGGGCAAGGCGGCGGAATCCACCGCCCTGTCCATGGTGCGTGAGGTGGTGTTCGGCGTGGGCTTTGCCCTGCTGCTGCCCCGGTTCTTCGGGCTGGACGGCGTGCTGTACTCCATGCCCATGTCGGATATCCTCACCTTCCTGATTGCAGGCTATCTGATCTGCAAAACCTACCGTGAACTGAGCACGAAAGGAGAAGTCTAATGGAAAAACGCATCATTACCATCAGCCGCGAGTTTGGCAGCGGCGGCAGAACCATCGGCAAACTGGTGGCAGAGCATCTGGGCATCCGGTGCTACGACGCCGAACTGATCCAGAAACTGGCTGTCGAAAGCGGCTTTGACGAAAACTACGTCAAGGAGGCCGGAGAGTACACTCCCGGCGGCTTCCTCGCCTCTGCCTTCACTGACCGCAGCTTCGGTCCCACTAACGAGGACCTGCTCTGGAAGCTGCAATACCGGATCATCCGGGAGCTAGCAGAAAAAGAGCCCTGCGTCATCGTAGGACGCTGCGCCGATTTTATCCTGCAGGACCGCACCGACTGCCTGAAGGTCTTTGTCCACGCGGACATGAAGTTCCGGGCTGACCGCATCGTGCGGGTCTATGGGGAACGGGAGAAATCGCCCGAAGCCCGTCTGAAGGAGAAGGATAAGCGCCGCGCTGCTTATTACCGCTTTTATACCGATATGAAGTGGGGCGATGCCGCCAACTATCATGTCGCGCTGGACAGCGGGGTAATTGGAATTGAAAAATGTGCCAAAGTCATTGAAAGCCTAGCATAAGCTGTAAATTCCGACACCGTCCCTGAGACAATAGAGCAAAACACCGCCCACCTGAGTTCCGTTACGCAGATGGGCGGTGTTTTTTGTTAATGGCAGTTCTATGGGAAGATCAATCTTCTAACCCATGGCTCCCGGCCACATTTTTCAAGTATTCCTCTGGATTACCATTCAGAATCAAATCTGCATAGCCCAGTGGGTCATTGTAGATAAGGTAGCCCAACTCTGACCGCTGTGCCATGGTCACATCCAGTTCATCCTCGACCACGGTGCAGTCACTGAAGACTTTTCTCCCATCCCGGAGCAGCAATTTCACGCACCCAGTGTCCATGTTAAAATGGCAGGCTCTTTCATCGTACTTCATGTTCGTGGCCTTTCTACCTTACGGCACCTATACAGTTGTGACGTTACCACGGATAAACCGTGTTCCTTACACAGCCGGTCGCTGGTGCGCCGGATATAGGCATACGACCCAGCCGCCGGGACGTTTGCAAACTGGTTGATACAGACCCAGCGGCGGCAGATACAGCGCGCCTTGACCAACGGCCATGAACGCGGCGAGGACGGCAGGCAGCACAAGGCCAGCGCCGACCCGCTGAACCACTGCACAAGCCTTGATCTGCCCCTTGATGTGGAGGACAGCGGCAGTACAACCATGGGCGAACAGCAGGAAGACCCGGCAGCGGCTTTGCCGCCTGGAAGCACGGCGGCAGCGTAGAAGAATGCCTAATTGAGTATCTGGACGCGAAAGGCGCGTACCTGTACGGGGGTGCGGTAAACGCTGCGGTACAGCAAAAAGAAAGCACCTAAAAACTTACGTTTCTAGGTGCTTTTCTTTGGTGCGAGTAGTGATACAGCATTTTTTGAAAACCATCGTAGTACAATTTGTTTTTGAGGTCATCGGATAGCAACTTGCTTGTATCGCACCCCGATGGGCAGCTGTATTGAAAAAACAGTTGCCTTTTATATACCACACAACCTAAAAATTATCAAGTACGCGCAGCGTTCACTTCTCCCATCACCGGGAGCAAATGGACGCTGCTTTTTTTGTTTGCAACGAAAGGAGGCATCCGTGAAATGGCAGTTTTTCGGGTAGAAAAGAACAGCGGCTACACGGTCATGTCAAACCACCACCTGCGGAACCGGGCCTTGTCCCTGAAAGCCAAGGGCTTACTCTCCCAAATGCTCTCCCTGCCGGAAGATTGGGACTACACCCTGCAAGGGCTGGCCCGTATCAACCGGGAAAGCATTGACGCGATACGGCAGGCCATCCGGGAACTGGAACAGGCGGGCTACATCCAGCGTTCCAGAGAACGGGACGAGAAAGGGCGGCTGCGTGGTGCAGACTATGTGATTTTCGAGCTGCCGCAGCCCGTTCCTGCATCGGTTTCACCTACATTGGAAAATCCAACGTTGGAGAATCCCACGCAGGAAAACCCTACGTTGGAAAATCCAATGCAATTAAATAAAGATAAACTAATTACAGAAAAACAAAAGAAAGAGGGATTAAATACCGATTCCATTCCTATCCATTCCCCAAACCCCTTGCCTTTGGACGAGGACGAGGCAGCGGCACCGCCGCCGGAACGGACCGGAAGCCGAAAGGAAACGGCCTATCAAATCTACCGGGACCTGATTTTGGAGAACATCGAGTATGACACCCTCACCCAGAATCCCCGGATAGACCGGGAGCAGCTGGACGAGATCGTGGACATCCTGCTGGAAACGGTCTGCACCAACCGCAAGTCCATCCGGGTGGCCGGGGACGATTACCCGGCAGAGTTGGTCAAGGCGAAATTCTTGAAGCTGGACAGCCATCACATCGAGTTCGTCATGGACTGCCTGCGGGA
>OLSQ01000687.1_pt1 | contig 31713 bp, 32 predicted proteins | sample 1672561 | NCBI WGS metagenome assembly OLSQ01 (sample SAMEA3136699, study PRJEB25190) | human gut metagenome | biome: human gut; feature: human-associated habitat; material: faeces | place: Austria | collected 2013
ATATTTTATTTCTATTTTTTTATAATTGCCTGCACCGTGCCCGACTGGAGCAGCCGGATCTCCAGCTGTTTCATCTGCTCCGACGCAAGACTGTTGCACAATTCCACGGTTCCTTGCTGCGCTCTGCCACTGCACAGACCGCAATCCTTAAGCCTGCGTTCTGTCTCCCGCGCGGTCCCCGCTCCGCCGTCAAAGATCTGCACTCCGGCTCCGAGAAGCTTCTGGATTGTCTCCCGCACAAACGGATAATGCGTGCAGCCAAGCACGACACAATCCACCGGATGGCTTTGGTACGGTTCAAACAGATTTGCAAGAAACGCTTCGAGTTCTGCACCCTCCAGCACACCCTGCTCCACATACTCCACCAGCCCCGGGCACGGCAGCCTTAAGATCTCGGCATCCGACTCAAACCGCTGCATCAGGGCATGAAACTTCTCCTCGCGCAGGGTCATCGGCGTTGCCATGACAAGAACGCGCGGGTGACCGCCCGCGTGCACCGCCGGCTTTAGTGCCGGCTCAATTCCGATCACCGGCATATCCGCATATTTTTCCCGAAGGATCCGGATGGCCGCGCTTGTCGCCGTGTTGCATGCCACCACGAGCGCCTTTACGCCGCGTGACAGCAGATATTCGGCATCCGCACAGGTCAGCTGCTGCACTTCCTCCAGCGTCTTTGTGCCGTAGGGCGCATTCTTAGAATCCCCAAAAAAGATATAATTCTCGTTCGGCATCTGTGCCACCAGTTCCCGCAGCACACTGATTCCTCCGACTCCCGAATCAAACACACCGATCGGACATTCCTGTCTGTTTTCATACTTTTCCACTGCTATTCCTCCCAGACTGCCTCGCTTCCGTTCTCCGTGCGCGTGACATAAAGTCTGTGTTCTATCTGTTCTTTTAATTCTGTCACATGGGAGATGATTCCCACCAGGCGCTCGCTTCCCGCAAGCTGTGACAATACTTCAATCGCCTGTTTTCTGGACTGCGCATCCAGTGTACCGAATCCCTCATCGATAAACATCATATCCAGATGCACGGCACCCGCCTTGCGGATGGCAATATCCGAAAGTCCAAGCGCCATGGCAAGCGCTGCCAGAAACGACTCGCCACCGGATAAGGTACGGATATCGCGCTCACTGTCCGTGACCAGACTGTACACCGACAGATCCAGACCTTCGTTGGATTTGCGTCCGCTGTTTTCCGTCTCTTTTAGTTTTAGCATAAACTGATGTCCGCTCATCGTCAATAGCCGTCTGTTCGCCTCGTAGATCACCTGCCGGAAATACCGGCGCTGCACATACGTCTCAAAATCAATCTTCGCCGAGCCCGCCAGACGCCCGTCCGCCGTGCAGTACAGTCTTTTCAGCACCTGGTTTTCCGCATCGAGCCGCTCGTGTGCGGCGAAATATTCCCTGCACCGCTCCACCACTTTCGCATCCGTCTCGTATGCGGTGTGCATTGAAAGAATCTCCTCGTGAAGCTCCTGCTGGCGCTGTTTTTGCGCCTCCAGTTCCGTCTCCCATGCCAAGATCCCGATCTCCTGCTTTCCCTCGGTCAGCCTCTGCATGGTCAAAAGCCTGCCTTCACTTTCCACGCGATTCCGGGCGTATGTCTCGGACTGCTGCACGAGCGTCTCCCGACCGCTCTCTGTTAGGAACGCCTCGTGGTATGCCTCCTCCGAAGAAAATCCGGCATCACGCAGCGCCTGCCGGTATTCTTTCTCCAATTCCAGACACTCCTGCACAAGTCCGGCATTCTTCGTCTGCTCCTGCGTCAGCATTCCCTCTTGTCTGGAAATGTCTTCCTTTTTCTTTTGCAGTGTTTCCTCTGCATCAGCAAGGCGCTTCGTACGCCGGTCTGCCTCATCCGTCAGCTGCTGCAGCGCTTCCTCTGCCCTTTCTTTCGTCTCAAATGATAACTCTGCGCGGATCCGTGCCGTTTCCCGCTGGTCTTCTTCCCAGTCGCGCTTGAGCGACTCAAGCTTCAGGCGGTCCACCGCCTCTCCCGTTTCCCCGGGATGTTTTTTCCCCTCCCGTGAAAATCGCTCCGCCTGCCGTCCACGCTCTGTCAGAAACCTCTTTTTTGCTGCAGGTTCTTCTGCCGCCTGCTGTGCGGCAAACGTATAAAGTTCTTTCTCTCCGTCGCCGCACGCATCTCCCGCAAGCGCCAAGAACTGCTGCTTCGCCTGCTCCAGACGCAGTTCCTGCTCTGCCGCCGCGCTTTTCTGCCCGTCAAATTCCTGATACGCAGCATCGCGCGCCGTCTCCGCCTGCTCCCGCTGTTCCTTCGCCGCCTTTACTGCTGCTTCACTGACCGCATTCTCGGCAAGGGACGCCGGATGCGGATGTGTCAGGGAGCCGCAGACCGGACAAGGCTCTGCCTCCCGCAGATTCTGTGCCAGAATTCCCGCCTGTTCCTTTAAAAACAGCTGGTACACGTGCTCATATTCCGCAGACGCCTCCGTGGACCGGGCGGATGCCCGCTCCCACGCTTTTGCGGCGCTGACATACTTTTCCTCCAGTAAAAGCTGCCTGTTTTTTTCCGCAAGCAGCCGGCTGGCTCCTTCCCGCACCGCACGCTCATAATACTGCTTCGCCGACTCGTACGCCTGCTTTGCCTGCTGTTCCCGCTCTACTGCCTCTCCCAGGCGCTCATACACCGGAAGCTGTTCCCGGATGCGGAGCATTTTCTCCGCGTCGGCTTCCGCCGCATCGGCGCTCTGCATCTTAAGCGTATTAAAGTCCTGCTCCTGCCTGCCATGTGCTTCCTTTTCCTCCGCGATAAGGCTCTTCATCCGCTCCACCGTCTCGTCGGACTGCCGCCGCTCATCCAGACGCTCATTGCAGCGCAATTCCTTCACATGCACCCTCTCCGCACGTACTGCCGCCTCCAGCTGTTTTTTCCGGCGCGCTTCCACGGGCTCTTCTTCCTTTAACTTCTGTACCTGCTGTTCACAGTCTCTTAACCCTTCAAACAGTTCATTGACTTCCTTCGCCTTAGAGATTGCCGCAGTCAGCCTCCGTATCTCCTCCCGCACGGTCTCCTGTGAAGCCGTCAGCTCCCTCTCCCGGATACCGATCTGCTCCACCGCTTCCGGAAGCGGAAGTTCTTTCAGTTCTTCGCGCGGCAGAATCACGCGCGCCCTCTCCTGCTCGGCAGCCCGCTCATTTTCCGCAAGCACCCGGTCCATCTCCAGTGAACGCCGCTTTAAGTTCTCCTGGATTCTCCAATATGCGTCTGTGTGAAATAATTTGGAGAAAATCTTTTTCCGGTCGTCCGACTTTGCATACAGAAGTTTTAAAAAATCGCCCTGCGCGATCATGGCAGTCTGTGTGAACTGCTCCTTTGTCAGTCCGATCAGCTCTTCGATCTTCGCATCGGTCTGGCTCCTTTTTTCCGGATACACCGTTCCGTCCGGCAGCGTCAGTTCCACAACTGCCGGAACCTTCTGCTCCCGCAGTTTTCCGTTTTTCAGTTCTTTTACGATCTTATATTCCGGATTTCTCCGCACGCGGTATGACTCGCCCGCATACAAAAAAGAGAATTCCACATAGGTCTCCGTCACACTTTTGGCATACTGGCTCCGCATCATGGCTCCGCTTCTGCCTCCGCCGCTCGCCTCCCCGTACAGCGCATAGGTAATAGCATCAAAAATCGTAGTCTTCCCGGCACCGGTATCCCCCGTGATCAGAAACAGTCCGCCCGTCTGCACCGTAAAATCAATCTCCGTGCGTCCCGCATATGATCCGAACGCTGACAGGATGAGTTTTTCAGGCTTCATTCGTCCCCCTCCATTTCCTGCGCAATCACCTGACGCATCAGTTCCCGTTCCTCAGGCGTCATCTCTCTCCCGTTCATCTCCGAGAAAAACATGGCAAACGCCTCCTCCGGCCGCACTTCGGCAAGCTGCTCTTCCGTGTCCGACAACAGCTTCCTCGTCCGCGCATTGTCGATCCGTATCTCCAGGATGTGGTCGTATTTTTCCTCCAGACGCTCTTTCGGCTGGAACGCCTCCACGTCATCCGTGAGGGTAATGCTCACAAATGCGTGGCAGACCTCCTGACCCGCCTGCTCCAAAATCTCATGCAGCGTCCCGGTCAGCTTTTTTACCTCCCGCACCGGCGTAAGCGGAATCTGCCGGATCACGGGCGGCTGTCCCTTGGCTCCCAGTTCCACGACCGTCACGCTCTTCTCCTCTCCCGCCTCGCTGACAGAATATGGAAAAGGCGTCCCACAATAGCGGTATTTTTCCGCTCCTATATGCTGTGCGCGGTGGATATGTCCCAATGCAGCATAGTCGAACGGCGCAAGCACTCCGGCATCGACATTTTCAACGCCTCCGACATAGTGGATTTCGGAGTCGCAGGTCGCAGGCTCCTTTCCGCCCGCCGTATAAAACTGGTGTGACAGGATCACACATCTTCGCGCCGGATCTATCTCCTCGCGCTCAATCAGGCGCCTTACCGCCATGTCATAGCCTTTTATTTCCTCGTCAAACAGCTTTCTCACATAACCCGGCTTCACAAACGGAAGCAGATAAAAATCTACCTCACCGTATCCGTCCGCAAGCGTCACGCGACGGATCGTCTCCCCCTCCTGCATCGGCGGAAGTCCCGCGATATACACCTCATGCTTTGCAAGAATACTGCTGGCAAAATCAATTCTTCTGGCACTGTCATGATTCCCCGCAATGATCATGACTGCAATCTGCGGCTCTATCTCGCATAATGCTGACAGAAACGCATCAAAGACAGACACTGCCTCCGCCGAAGGCACCGGCGTGTCGTAAATATCTCCCGCAATCAGGATGGCATCCGGGTGCTCGCTTTTTGCAAGCGCCACAATCTGCGCCAGTGTCTTGCGCTGCTCTGCCGCGAGATTGTAGTGATGCAGCTGTTTTCCTATATGAAGATCCGACAAATGAAACAGTTTCAAATCGTTTCCTCCCCGCTAAGCTTCTGCTAAGTTTCTTTTCTTTTCTACGTGATAAAAAGTTTTCATTCACCGTCGTTCATGGTATAATGAATCTATAAACAGTGAACATGGAGTAAAGACGAACGCCCATGCCTGCATGCGGCGGACGGATGTGGCAGCATACTACCGGAGGTGACAGACGATGGAACAACCACAGGATTTATTTGGGAACTATAAATATTGTGAAGAATGCAAACGACCGCTTCCATTGACATATAAAGAGAATCTCTGCCCGTCGTGTATCGAGCAGAAGCTCTTCCGCGAAGTCAAAGAGTACATCCGTGAGAACGATGTAAATGAATACGATGTCGCACAGCACTTCCACATCCCGCATATGCAGGTCAAAAAGTGGATCCGCGAGGGGCGCATTGAGTACAAGGATGACCATCTGAACACGATTACCATGCACTGCACCAGATGCGGCGCACCGATCGCTTTCGGGACTTTATGTGCCAAATGCATGCGCCAGAAGGATGTCTCCATTCACTCCTCTGCCCGTGAGGATATCTCAGACAGCCGGATGCGTTTCATTGAAGACTGATCCACGGATCTGTCCTGATTCATCATATATGATATAAAAAGGTGTCCCGATCGCTTTACCGATCCGGGCCACCTTTTTTGTTTTCTACTTTATGACCGCACGCGGATACTTCACCATGACTGCGTCGAGCATCTCCTCATCCGGTTCAAATTCATAGCGGTTGATTCCCTTCTCGCCTTTGAAAACGAGTTCGTAAATCTTCGTGCCGCTCTCGCCGGAAGTCAAATCCTTACAGGCAAGTGAATTGTCATTCTCGTACTTGTATACACTCCGGTCCCCCTTCGGTGCCAGTGCAAGGACATCTTCCATCTGAACTCTTCCAAGTCCCTTTCTCTTGCGCTTCGCCTTGATTCTCGCGAAACGGAACTCTCCGTCATAATAGGTGTACTCATACTCAATATCAGAGCGGAATGCCTGAAAATACCAGATGATGGCAAAAATAATTGCCGGCACCGCAAATAAAATCGGCACCCACATCGCAAATAAAAAGCACAGGCATGCCAGCACAAACCATACCACGTTTAAAATCTTCTTCACCGTAGATTTCTTTCTCGGAACAATCACTAATTTCTCGTGCATGTAAAACCTCTTTCCGCGCAGTATCCCGCCTGCGCCTCTTCCTTCCAAAAACTGCTCACTGTGCTATATTTTAGCATGTATCCCTTTTCCCGAAAAGACCTTTTGTGTTTATTTTTCAAAAATTTAAGATTCTTACAAAACTTTTTTCTTGACATCCTAATGGCTTTCCTGTAAAATAAATTTCTGTGAGACGCCCAGTTAGCTCAGTTGGTAGAGCAGAGGACTGAAAATCCTCGTGTCTCTGGTTCGATTCCGGAACTAGGCATTTTTTATATTATAAGGAGGCGGATATTATGCTATATTATCTTACCTTTATCGTGATGGGATATATACTGGGAAGTATTTTATTTGCGCCTTTATTTGGAAAATTAATAGCGAAAAAGGACATTATCAGGGAAACAAAGGACCAGAACCCAGGTACGGCGAATGCATTTATGCAAGGAGGCATGCTGTGTGGAGTATTGACATTAGTATGCGATATGGGGAAAGGATTTGTCCCTGTTTTTTTATGTGCAAATATAATGCAGACACGATTTGCGGACTGTATGTGGAGAATAGAGGAAATGTTATGGGGAGGTCGACCGGAAATCATTGTTGTATTTGGCAGTGCATTGGTTCTGGTGGCACCAGTAGCCGGACATATCTGGCCAATTTTTCATAAGTGGAAAGGTGGAAAAGGGATCGCAGTATCCTTTGGATGTCTGTTAGGGTATTGGCCGAATATCGGTGCGGCGTTGATATTGGCATGCTTTTTTATTTTGTTTTCACTTGTTATAAGAATTACGCCACATTTTTATCGTACAATGGCTGCATATATTTTGGGAACAGGGGTTGTCTTTGTATGGGGAGAAAGTATCGCACAGAAATTTGGTTTTCTGATGATTACGATTATTGTATGTATTCGTTTACATTTGAGTACAGAGAAGCGAGAGGAATGTAAGGTGAGGTTATTATGGACGCGTTAATTTTGTCATGCAGTACAGGTGGTGGCCATAATGCCGCCGGGTTTGCAATAAAAGAAGAACTTGAATACAGAGGCCATCGGGTTACAATGATGGATCCTTATGAATTAGTCAGCCACAAACTGGCAACTGAAGTGGGAAATGTCTATGTGAAGATGGTACAGAGATCTCCGAAACTTTTTGGATTTATTTATTCGCTTGGCTCTCTGGTACGCAAAGTACCGGGAAAGTCACCAGTGTATTATGCAAATATTGCAGTTGCAAAAAAATTGAGTATATACCTACGAGAGCATCCAGTCGATGTGATTCTTATGCCACATCTGTATCCGGCGGAGTTGATCACATATTTGAAAAAAAGAGGAGAAAAACTTCCTTTATCTGTTTTCATAGCAACGGATTATGTGTGTATTCCATTTACCGAAGAAACGAACTGTGATTATTATGTAGTTCCGGGAAAAGCACAGGTCAGAGATTTCGTAAAAAGGGGTATCTCAAAAGAAAAAATTTTGCCATATGGAATTCCGGTAGCTCGGAAATTTGATACGGTTCGCACAGAAGCAGAGGATGGGAAACTTCGAACATATGCGAGAAAATCGCTGGGGTTGGACAGAAATCGCAAATATATTCTTTTGACAGGTGGAAGTATCGGTGCAGGAAATATGGTCACTTATACAAGAATTCTGTGGAAGTGGTTTCGGAAGCGAAAAATTTCAGGAACTGTGATTGTGATCTGTGGCAACAATGAAAAGTTGTATACAAAGATGCAGAGCTTGAAGAAAAAACATAAACAAGATCTGATGATTATCAAGAAAACGGATCAGATGGCAAATTATATGTATGCATGTGACATTTTTATGTCAAAACCGGGTGGCCTTTCATCAACGGAAGCAGCTGTGGCGCGTGTTCCGTATGTTCATATGAAGCCAATTCCGGGGTGCGAATCAAAGAATATAAATTATTTTTCAAAGAATGGAATGAGTTATGCGGTGCGTTGGCCGAGATTACAGCTAATGCAGGCAATGGATCAGTTGGCAGACGAAACATATGTGAAGCATATGAAAGATTGTCAGAAAAAAATTCCAGCAGATGCCAGAAAAAAGATTTGTGACTGGGTGGAAGAGTTTATTACCAGATAGAGGAGAGGAAAATGTTTAGAACGGTAACACCGATTGGTAAAATATTAACGAGTTTATTTCGATTGCTGGGACGAAAGCTGATGTACACAGACAAGCCTCGCTGCAACGAATGTAAAGCAGGCATGGTGCAGGAAGGATCTTATTTGTATCTGTTGCCTTCTTATTTTGATGATGAGCATGTGGAAGATTTGGAGTATTACTTTGAAAATGGAATTCCACTCACGGATTCATCACAGATTCCACCGGGAAGAAGAGCATGCTATTTTAATGTTTTCCGGTGTGAAGAATGTGGAAACCGAAGAGTATCAATTGCGGATTTTTTGAACGTCAGAGGAGATGAATTACCAAAAGGAATTGAAGAATGTCCGTATGAGAAGGCAAAAGAGTTCCTTATGAGGACTCGGGAGTGGTAATTTGCAAAGGGTTGGAGTATAATAAATGCGAAAAAGAAATCCAACAAAAGTGCGAAACAGCCACGATTAATTGGTTATGTTTGGAGGGATAGTGAAAGCTATCCTTATTCCTCTTTGTCCGATTGTGGCAAGGAGGTTTTTTTATGTCAAAAGTGATCATGATACAGGGAACAATGTCAAATGCAGGAAAGAGCCTGATTGCGGCGGGATTATGCCGCATTTTCAAACAGGATGGGTACCGGGTGGCGCCTTTTAAATCACAGAATATGGCATTGAATTCTTATATTACAAAAGAAGGATTAGAAATGGGAAGAGCGCAGGTTATGCAGGCCGAGGCGGCAGGAATGGAACCTTCCGTGCACATGAATCCCATTTTATTGAAACCGACCAATGATGTGGGCTCTCAGGTGATTGTCAATGGGGAAGTATTGGGAAACATGAGTGCCCGCGATTATTTTGCATACAAAAAGAAATTGATTCCGGACATCTGCAAAGCGTTTCAGGAATTGGAAAAGCAGGCAGATATTATTGTAATCGAAGGTGCAGGAAGTCCTGCGGAGATCAATTTAAAAAAGGACGACATTGTTAATATGGGAATGGCGAAGCTTGTGGATGCACCGGTTTTGCTTGTTGGAGATATTGACCGGGGTGGCGTGTTTGCGCAACTGCTGGGAACACTGATGTTGTTAGAAGAAGAGGAAAAAGAACGGATCAAAGGACTGATTATAAATAAATTTCGCGGAGATAAAACGATTCTCGATCCGGGAATTGAAATGCTTGAGGAGCGGGGAAATGTAAAAGTGACGGGAGTGGTTCCTTATATGCAGCTTTCCATTGAGGATGAGGACAGTCTCAGCGTACAGTTGGAAAATAAAGAGACAGGACTGATTGATCTGGCAGTGATTCGTCTGCCACGCATTTCGAATTTTACGGATTTCAATGTGTTTGAGCAGTTGCCGGATGTATCCGTCCGCTATGTTACATCGGTAAAGGAACTTGGAAATCCGGATATGATTTTGATTCCGGGAAGCAAAAATACGATTGGGGACTTGCAGTGGATGCGGCAAAATGGGCTTGAGGCAAAAATAAAAAAGCTTTCAGGACAGATTCCTATCTGGGGAATCTGTGGCGGATATCAGATGCTTGGAATGTCGATCGAAGATCCTTATGGGGTGGAACAGAGCTGCAAAGAAATCCGGGGGATGGAGCTTTTGCCGGAGCATACAGTTCTTATGCCGGAGAAGACGAGAAAACAGGTAAGTGGAACATTTTCTGATCTTGCGGGGCTTTTTGCACCATTATCAGGAAAAGCATACAGTGGATATGAAATTCATATGGGAAAAACACAGGAGATACGAAATACGGTAAGTATAGGTACGCAGATGGTACGAAAGTTGGCATGCACTGATGTGCAGGGAGATGTACAAGGGATAGAATGTGACTGTGAAAAAGATGCCGGAAATAAAATGGAGAATGTATATGGAAGCTATGTACATGGTGTTTTTGACCAGGGAAGTATTGCGGAGGATATTGTGAGAATCCTTGCAAAGAGAAAAGGCATTTCCTGGGAAGCGAAAGAACATTATGATTATGCGGCGTTTAAGGAAGCGCAATATGATCGTCTGGCAGACGGGCTGAGAGCGCATATGGATATGGAGTATGTATATTCTATTTTAAGGGAAGCAAAAATCAGTTGTGACTGGGAAAGATAAGAGCATATGACAAGAGAAGAACTTTTGGCTTTAAAGATCAAACCGATAAATAAGAAAATAGAAAAAGAAGTAAAAGCAATCTGGGATGGAATTGCGAAACCATTGGATGGGCTGGGAGAGTTTGAACTGCTTCTGGCGCGAATCGGTGGTATTTTGGGAAGTACCGATTTGAATCTGCAAAAGAAGGCAATCATTGCTATGTGTGCGGACAATGGAATTGTTGCGGAGCATGTCAGCCAGTCCGGACAGGAAGTGACTGCAATCGTGACTTCTTTTATGGGAAAGCAGCAGAGTTCCGTTGGAAAGATGGCGGCACATGCGGGCGTCGATGTCATCCCGGTGGATATTGGAATCAACAGCAGGGAAAAGATTCCGGGTGTACGTGATTGCAAGATTATGCAGGGGACGAGAGATTTTCTTGTGGAGCCGGCGATGACGGAAGAAGAGGCATTGCGTGCAATCGAAGTCGGAATACAGTTGGTGCAGGAGTGCAAAGACAAGGGATATACTTTGCTTGGTACCGGCGAAATGGGAATTGGCAATACAACAACGAGCAGTGCTGTGGCGATCGCACTTATGGAGAAAGATGATACAGACCCGGTGGCATTAGAGAGATGGATTGGAAGAGGCGCCGGTTTAAGTGATGCGGGACTGCAAAGAAAAGAGCAGGTCATAAAAAGTGCGTTGGAAAAATATCCGGTGGCACATATGGATGCACTGCAGATTTTAGCGACATTCGGAGGCTTGGACATCGCAGGAATGGCGGGCGTCTGTATCGGTGGTGCGCTTTATCATATTCCGGTGATTCTGGATGGATTGATCAGTACACTTGCAGGACTTGTAGCACAGCGGCTTGTGCCGGGAGTACAGGAATTTTTGATTCCATCGCATTGCAGCAAGGAACCGGCGGCACGCTTGTTGGCAGATGAATTGCAGTTACGTCCTGTGATTAATGCAAATCTGGCGTTGGGCGAGGGAACCGGTGCCGTTATGATGTGCGAACTGTTAGACCTTGCTTTGACGCTGTATGAAAAGCAGACAACATTTGATATCATGGAAATTGAGCAATATGAGCGTTTTTCGGATAAAGATGGTGTCTGTTAAGGGGAAAATGGAATGATACATTTGGTTATTGGAGGAAGTGGCAGCGGAAAATCGGAATTTGCGGAAAATCTGTTAGAGGACAGCCAAAGAAAATATTATATTGCAACGATGCAGGTCTATGAAGAGGAAGGCAGGAAAAAAGTTGCGCGTCATCGGAGGCTTCGGGCGGGAAAAGGATTTCAAACGATCGAACAGCCAAGGGATATGCATAAGGTGGCAGAGATTGTTGCAAGAGACAGGAAAGAGACAGAAAATGCAGCGTTGCTGGAGTGTATGTCCAATCTTGTTGCAAATGAAATGTTTGGCGGTGAAACGGAAGATTCTGCAGGCTGGATGAGTGAGACAGAAAGAAAAGATTTTCTGGTAGAAAAAGTAACGGAGGGAATCCGGGTACTTGCCGAAAAGCTGGACAAGCTTGTGATTGTAAGCAATAATGTTTTCGAAGATGGGATATCCTATGATGCACAGACGATGTCGTATATCCGGGTGCTTGGGAGAGTCAATCAGGAACTGGCACGGATGGCGGATCATGTGACAGAAGTAGTCGTTGGCATTCCGGTAAAAGTGAAATAAGACAATGATAGAAAAGAGACAATGACAGAAAAGAGAGAAAATTCATGCACATTATAAAAGCGATGATTATTGCATTTTCAACATATTCGAAGATACCAATGCCGCAGTTTAAATGGAAAGAAGAAGATATGTGCTACAGCATGTGCTTTTTCCCATGGGTGGGCGCGGTCATCGGAGCGTTGGTGTTTGCCTGGTATCGGATTGCACAAAAGCTGGGATTTCATGAGTGGACCTATGTGTGTATTGCGACAGTAATTCCGTTGCTAGTGACAGGTGGATTTCATGTAGACGGGTATATGGATACCATGGATGCGTTTCATTCCTATCAGCCGAGAGAACGAAAACTTGAGATTTTAAAGGACGCACATATTGGAGCCTTTTCCGTAATTATGCTGGCGGTGTTTGGATTGATTTATATGGGAGCGTTCGGGCAGATTGAGGGAGCGGGAAATCTGGGAGTATTCTGTTGTGGATTTTTCCTTTCCCGTTGTCTGAGTGGTCTTAGCGTAGTTTCGCTCCGCTCCGCGAAAAGTGACGGACTATTGTACCATTTTGCGAGCACGGCACACGAAAAATGGGTAAAAGGAGCACTTTATTTGCAGATCATTTTGTGTGTCATACTGATGATCTGGATTCAGATAAAGACTGCATTTTTTGTGCTTGTAGCAGCGGGACTTACGTACCTGTACTATTGGTGGAGAAGCTATCGGGAATTGAATGGAATTACTGGGGACACGGCAGGTTATTTTCTTACATTGTGTGAGGGGGCGATGGTTGTTGCCACTGTAATTGCAAATGTGTCAAGCTTTTTGTGAAAGGTTGACATATAGCATTAGCCCATTTGCCGAAGGCAAATTATGCATGGGCTGATGTTCCAAAAAATGTGTCAAGCTTTCTGTGAAAATAGGGGAGGTACAGAATGGAGTTATATATTGGTGGCGTGGCCCAGGGGAAGAGAGCGTATGTTCTGCAGGAACGGGGCATTGCAAAGGAAGAAATCTGGGATAATTTTGAAGTGTGGTTCCGTGAGGAGTTGCAGGAAAAAAAGCCGGCAGAGGAAGATGCCCGGGCAATTCTTGCTGGGCGTCCGGAGATTGCAATCATATGCGATGAGGTAGGAAATGGCATTGTTCCGATGGATGCGTTTGAGCGGGAATACCGGGAACGTCTGGGGCGTTTTCTTATTGAAGTGGCAAAAAAGGCTGATCGCGTGGAACGAATTATGTGTGGAATAGGGCAGAGAATTAAATGAAGATAAAATGTTATTTGATCCGCCATGGACAGACGCCGGCAAACCGTCGGCACAGTTATCTTGGATGGACGGAAGAGGCACTTTCTGCGGAGGGAAGAATGCAGATAGCGTCTTTAAAAGAAAAAATGACAGGATTGGTACAGCCGGAGATTGTTTTTATGAGTCCGATGCAAAGATGCCGGGAGAGTGCTCAAATTTTGTTTCCGGATAGAGAAAAAATTGAGATTCCAGAGTGGAAAGAAATGAATTTCGGCGCTTTCGAGGGAAAGAATTATGAGCAGCTCAATGGAAATCCACAGTATCAGGCATGGATCGACAGCAATGGAACACTGCCTTTTCCGGAGGGGGAAAGCCGGGCAGAATTTATTGATCGTGTATGCGCAGGAATGGAGAATGCGGCGGATTATTTAAGAAATTATGCACAGAGTAATCTGTGCAGGGATTGTGGAATTGACCGGGAAGTTACGGTGGCAGCCGTTGTGCATGGTGGGACGATCATGGCGCTTTTGAGCCATTATGGTGGCGGAGATTACTATGATTATCAGGTCGAAAACGCGGATGGTTTCTCCTGCCAGATTTTGATTGCAGGCGAACAGATTCGTTTTGTTACACAGGAAAGAGGATTCAGATGATAAAATATCACATAATTGCTTTATTTGGAGGTTTCCTACTGGATCTGCTTGTGGGAGATCCGCATTGGCTGCCACATCCGATCCGGCTGATCGGTAGTCTGATCGCGAAATGTTCCAAATGGAATCGTGTGGAATTGAAAAAAGGCGCACAGTTTTGGCGCGGTGTGACGATGACGATTCTTGTAGTTTGTCTGACCGCTGTCGTTGCGGCGGCGATTCTGGTGGCGGGATATTGGCTGCATCCATTCGCCGGATGTATCATGGAAGGCATTATGACATATCAGATTCTTGCTACAAAATGCCTGAAAGTAGAAAGCATGAAAGTGTATGAGGCACTGAAAAAGGATGATCTGGAAGGTGCACGCTATGCGGTATCGATGATTGTAGGGCGGGATACACAGGTACTTGATGATACCGGAGTGGCAAAGGCTGCGGTGGAGACCGTAGCAGAAAATACATCGGATGGCGTGATCGCGCCACTCATTTATCTGGCAATTGGAGGTCCGATTCTCGGGTTTATGTATAAGGCAATCAATACCATGGATTCTATGGTCGGATATAAAAATGATAAATATATGTATTTCGGACGTTGCGCAGCAAAGCTGGATGATGTGGTCAATTATATTCCGGCGCGTATCAGTGCGCTTCTTATGATCGCGGTGAGCTTTTTGCCGGGAAAAGCATATGATGGCAAAGGCGCGTGGCGCATCTGGCGAAGAGATCGGCGAAAACATGCCAGTCCAAATTCGGCGCAGACAGAGGCCGTATGTGCAGGAAGTCTTGGTGTGCAGCTGGCAGGAGATGCCAGTTATTTTGGCAAAATCGTTAAGAAACCTACCATTGGAGATGCGCTTAGACCTGTGGAATACGAAGATATCAAAAGAGCAAACGGACTCCTGTACCGGACGGCAATTTTATGTGAATGCCTGGCTTTGATCGGTCTGCTTTTGATTTGCTAAAAAGAGGAAAATGTATGTACAGTAATGAGAATATTCATGGGGGAGATATATACAATCACAACATAAAAGATGACTTTTCGGTGAATATCAATCCACTGGGAACTCCGTATCCGCTGAAAGATGCTTTGCGGGAGGCTTTGGAATATGTCATGGTATATCCACAGCAGGGAAGTGGAAAACTGACGGCACAGATCGCAGCAAATTTGAATCCACCGGTAGAAAAATCGCAGGTGTTGTGCGGCAATGGCGCATCGGAACTTCTGGCAGCGATTGTACATGCGATTCGCCCGAAAAAGGTCGCAATTCCGGTGCCCTCTTTTTATGGATATGAGTGGGCAGCACAGATGGTGGATGCTCATATGGAATTTGTACAACTGAAAGAAAACGAAAATTTTGCAATCACGGAGACGTTTCTGGATGTTTTGCGCGAAGATGTGGACCTGCTTTTTCTGGCCAGTCCGGCAAATCCGGTGGGAAATGAAATCTCACGGGAAATGCTGCAGCTGCTGTTAAAGAAGTGTAAGGACTGTGGGATAACGGTAGTGCTGGATGAGTGTTTTATTGAATTTGCAGGGGACGCACACACACAGGAGCTGCTCCATGATTTCAAGAATCTGATTATCGTGCGTGCATTTACAAAGATCTATGGGATTCCGGGGGTAAGGCTTGGGTATCTGATCGCAGATTCACATATGAGGGCGCGCATTGCCCGGCAATTGCCGGAATGGAATCTGTCGGTTTTTGCGCAGGCGGCAGGTGTGATCTATGAGAAAAGGCCGGACTGGGATGCAGAAAAATATCTTGCAGACACGAGAAATCTTATTTGTAGAGAGAGAGAATATCTGATCAATGCGTTGAACGAAACAGGAAAAGATAACATTCGTATCTATGATTCGGTGGCAAATTATATTTTATTTTACACAGAAGCGCCATTGTATGATAGGCTTTTGAAAGAAGGAATTCTCATCCGCGACTGCTCAAATTATCGCGGGTTGGGAAAAGGATACTATCGGATTGCGGTCAAAGACCATGCAAGCAATGAGCGATTGATGGAGAGATTAAGAAATGAAAGAACTTGAATATGTCCTGCCGGGAGAAATTGAAAAGAGAAGTTTCGAGATCATCGGACAGGAACTGGAAGAGATGCATATTGCGATTCCGGCAGATGAGGAACCAGTCACAAAGCGGGTGATCCATACAAGTGCGGATTTTGAATATGCGCACACGATGACTTACTCAAAGAATGCGGTGCAGATTGCCAAAGAACTGATTGCAAATGGCGCGGATATTGTTACGGATACAAATATGGCGCTGGCTGGAATCAACAAAAAAGTACTTGCGCGTTATGGCGGAGTTGCGCATTGTTTTATGGCGGATGAAGAAGTTGCGCGCATTGCGAAAAGCCGTCAGGTCACGCGTGCCACGGTAAGTATGGAAAAGGCTGCAGAAATTCAAAAGCCTGTAATCTTTGCGGTGGGAAATGCGCCAACGGCGCTGGTTTCGTTGTATGAGCTGATGCAGAAAAGCGATTGGAGACCGGCTTTTATCATTGGTGTTCCGGTCGGCTTTGTCAATGTGGAAGCCGCAAAGGAACTGATTTTGGAAACGGATGTACCGCATATTGTCAATCGCGGAAGAAAAGGCGGCAGTAATGTTGCCGCTGCGATTGTGAATGCAATTCTTTACGAATTGGGAAGATAAGGAGGAAACATGGTTTATTTTGTCGGAGCAGGACCGGGGGCGGCAGATCTGATCACGGTCAGAGGTATGCGCCTTTTACAGAAAGCGGATGTGATTATCTATGCGGGATCGCTTGTGAATCCGGCGCTTCTGGATTATGCGAAAGAAACATGTCAGATCTATAACAGTGCGACCATGACACTGGAAGAAGTGTTTGCTGTCATGCAGGAAGCGGAAAAGGAAGGGAAGATGACCGTCCGTCTGCATACGGGGGAACCGAGCATTTACGGTGCGGTGCGCGAGCAGATGGATCTGCTGGATGAAAAGGATATCGAATATGAGAGCTGTCCGGGTGTGAGTGCCTGCTTTGGGGCAGCGGCCTCACTGAATCTGGAGTATACACTTCCGGATGTATCGCAGTCTTTGATCATTACACGTATGGAGGGCCGGACAAAAGTTCCACCGCTGGAGAGCATTGAGCGTTTTGCGGCACATCAGGCTTCCATGGCGATTTATCTGAGTACGGGAATGTTAGAAAAGTTAAGCGAGCGGCTGATTGCCGGGGGCTATCAAAAGGATACACCGGCTGCGCTGGTTTATAAGGCAACATGGCCGGAAGAAGAGGCATATATTTGTACGATCGGAGAGCTTTCCGAAGTGGCGAAAGCGCATGGAATTACAAAGACTGCGCTGGTGCTGGTCGGGGATGTTATTGCGCATCAGCATTATGCAAAGTCGCGTTTGTATGCGGCTGATTTCGAGACGGAGTTCCGTAAAGTAAAAGAATAGATCCGGAGGAAGTTATGAGAATATATATGGTCGCATTCAGCGAAAAAGGGCGTGCGCTTGCAGAAAAAATCCAGAAGATTTCGTTATCTGTGGATTACGGGAATGTACCTTGTGAAGGGAAAAAGGTGCAGGAAAAGACAATCGTATATCTGCGGGAAAAGGAGCCTTTGGATGTGTGGGTAGATCTTGCATTCATGCAGGGAATGCCGCTTGTATTTATCGGTGCAGCAGGAATTGCAGTGCGCGCGATTGCGCCTTTTATTGAGAAAAAGACCGTGGACAGTCCGGTGCTTGTGATCGATGAAAATGCGCAGTATGTTGTACCGGTTCTTTCCGGTCATCTGGGAGGAGCAAATGAACTTGCAAGACAGCTTGCCGAAGGTTTGCACGGGCAGGCAGTAGTGACCACGGCGACAGACTGTGCCGGGCGTTTTGCAGTGGATCTGTTTGCAAAGAAAAATTGTCTGCGCGTGTTTGATACCCATGGAATTGCAGCCGTTTCGATGCGGATTTTACAGGGAAACACCGTATCGGTCGCGGTGGAACATTACAGCGCACAACAGCTGGAACAACTGGGAATGCCGAAGGAACTGCTTCCGGTGGATTGGGAAGACTTCCGTCAGAAAAAGCAGGATGCCATGATTGTGGTGACAGAAGAAAAAGAACTTTTGCAGCAGGCAGTACTGGGGCTTTTTCCGAAGAAATATGTGCTTGGTATCGGATGCCGGAAGGGCAAAAGCTGTGTGGAAATCGAACAGGGGCTGGAGGAAATGCTGGCACGGCTGAAAGAGCAGAAAAATATCTGCATCACAAAAGAAGAAATTGCAGCAATCGCATCGATCGATGTGAAGGAGAATGAAGAGGGAATCCTTGCATTGGCACAGAAGATGCGCGTTCCGTTTTATGTGTTTACGGCCGGACAGTTGCGGGAAGTGCCGGGAGAATATTCGGCATCCGGATTCGTTGCGGAGAAGGTCGGTGTGGACAATGTATGTGAGCGGGCAGCCGTTGCAGCAGGCGATGAACTCCTGGTGAAAAAGCAGGCAGCCGATGGTGTGACTTTTGCAATTGCAAATCGAAAATGGAGTGTGACATTTGATGAGTAAAGAAATTTATGTAGTAGGAATGGGACCGGGCGAAGAGTCCATGATGACCGGGCAGGCAATCGAAGTACTGGAAAAATGTGATGTGATCATTGGCTACACCGTTTATCTGGATTTGCTGCGTGCGCGTTTTGCGGATAAGGAATTTTTATCTACACCGATGCGCCAGGAGACAAAGCGCTGTCGCATGTGTTTTGAGAAGGCGATGGAAAGAAAGCGTGTCGCTATGGTATGCAGCGGGGATGCCGGAATTTATGGTATGGCATGTCTTATGCTCGAAATCGGGAAGGAATATCCGGACTGTGAGGTTGTTGTTATTCCAGGAATTACCGCGGCAAGCAGCGGTGCAGCAGTGCTTGGAGCACCGCTCAACCATGATTTCTGTGTAATCAGTCTCAGTGATCTGCTCACACCGTGGGAACGCATTGAAAAGCGCCTGATCGCGGCGGTGGAAGGCGATTTTGCCATGGCAATCTACAATCCTTCGAGCCACAAGCGTGCAGATTATCTGCAGCGCGCCTGCGATATTTTACTGAGCCATGGGGCAAAAGAAGACCGCGCCTGTGGGTATGTGGAGAATATCGGCAGAGAAGGAACCAAAGCAGTTACCTGCACACTTGGCGAGCTGCGGGATGCAAAGGTAAACATGTTTACGACGGTTTTTATCGGAAATTCCCAGTCGGAAATTGTTGGAGATAAGTTGGTTACAAAACGAGGCTATATCGTATGAAAAAAGTTTTAATCTATGCCGGAACAACAGAAGGAAGGATGCTCGCGGAGCAGCTGGCAGCAGAACATATCCCGTGTCATGTCTGTGTGGCAACGGCATATGGCCAGCTTGTCATGCCGGAAATGGACGGAGTGGAAGTTACGACCGGGCGGCTTGATATTGCGCAGATGCGGCAACTGGCATCGGAGATGACAGCGGAAAATGAGAACGTATTTGCTGCGGTGGTAGACAGTACGCATCCGTTTGCGACAGAAGTATCCGGGAATATCCGAAAAAGTCTGGAGGGGCTGGATATTCCTTATTTTCGTCTGCTCCGCGGTTGCAGTGAGGCGAAAGCGGAAGAAAGCGGGGCAAAGATCACTTATTTTGAAGATAACGAATCCTGTGCCAAAGCGTTACAGGAGATCGAGGGAAACATTCTTCTGACAACCGGAAGCAAAGAGCTTGGTATCTATAGTGGAATGGAAGGCTTAAAGGAGCGTTTGTATGTCCGTGTGCTTCCGGGAATGGAAAGCATTGAAATCTGTGAAAAACAGGGAATCCACGCAAAGCACATTATCGCCATGCAGGGGCCTTTTTCCATAGATTTGAATGAGGCAATACTGCGTCAGTTTTCCATTTCCTGCCTTGTGACCAAGGAGAGCGGAAAAAGCGGAGGGTATCTGGAAAAACTGGAAGCGGCAGGAAGAACCGGAGCGCGAGCTTTTGTGATCCGTGCGCCGAAAGAAGAGGGACAGACCTTTGAGGAAGTGGTGGATGCGTTGTATGAACAATATGGAAAAACGCATGCACTGCACGCTGAGAATACGGCGTCAAAGCAGACGGAAATCGCGTTGGTCGGACTGGGCATGTCGGAACGGACATTGACACAGGAGGGGGCCAAAGCGGTTGCAGAGGCAGATCTTGTCTTTGGCGCAAAGCGAATGATCGCGGATGTTCCGGGAGAAAAAGAAACTTATCCCTATTATCTGGCAAAAGATATCATTCCGGTCATAAGAAAAAAAGAAAAAGAAGGCAAGCATGCAATCAAAGCAGCCGTACTTTTTTCCGGTGATACCGGCTTTTACAGCGGCTGTACCAAAATGCAGAAGGAGCTGGAGAAAAACGGATTTACAAAGGTACGCATTTATCCTGGAATCTGTTCGATATCCTACCTTGCAGCAGCTGTTGGAGAGACCTGGCAGGATGCGAAACTTCTGAGCATTCACGGAAGAAAAGAGGAAACCTGGCCGGCAGAGATTTTAGACGCAGTAAATTATCATGCGAAGACGTATCTGCTGGTTTCGACAGTGGAAGATGTACAAAAGATTGGAAAACTGTTGCAGGAGGCAGAGATTTCCTGTGAAATTGTTTGTGGAAGAGATTTCGGGGGCGCGTCAGAGATTCGGACCATTGTGCCGGCGGAAGCGCAGGAGATTACAAAAGAAGGCCTATATACCTGTCTGATCCGGAATGATTCGCCGAAAAAGCGGGAACTGTCGCAGAGTATTTCGGATGATGCTTTTATCCGCGGGAAAGTTCCTATGACAAAAGAGGAAATCCGTCATGTATCTCTGGGTAAACTTCATTTGACAGAGGACGCAGTATTTTATGATATCGGAAGTGGCACGGGTTCGATTGCGGTTGCGGCAGCACAGCTTTCGCCGAATATTCAGGTATATGCGATGGAGCGTAAAGAGGCAGCCTTAGAATTGATGCAGCAGAATATAGAGAAATTTCATTTGAAAAATGTCACAGTTGTTGCAGGGGAGGCTCCGGATTCCATGCAGCAGCTGCCGGCACCGACACATGCATTTGTCGGTGGCAGCGGAGGAAATTTAAAACAGATTTTAGAGGTTGTGTGGCAAAAAAATCCGCTTGCAAGAGTTGTGATCAATGCCATAAGCCTGGAGACGATTGCAGAAGTCACAGCCTTTTTACAGGAACACCGGGAAGACGTGGAAAGTGAAGTCATCCAGATGCAGGTGAGCCGGGGAAAACAGGCGGGAGCTTATCATCTGATGCAGGCAGAAAATCCGGTGATGATTTTTACATTAAGGAAGTTAGCATGAGAAAACGAGGCATTTTGCTGGCCGCGCCGGGGAGTGGAAGCGGAAAGACGACCATTACCTGTGCGCTTTTGGCAGCATTAAAAAAAAGAAATATTCCGGTACGGAGTTTTAAGAGCGGACCGGATTATATCGATCCGATGTTTCATTCGAGAGTGATTGGAATCCCATCGCGTAATCTGGATACTTTCTTTTCGGAAGCGTCACAGATTCAGGAGCTATATGATTATGGGGAAGAAGGAATGTTCTCTGTAATTGAAGGGGCCATGGGGATTTACGATGGTCTTGGCGGTACGCAAAAAGAGGGATCGGCATATCATCTGGCGCAGACGCTGGATCTGTCGGTTATTCTTGTGGTGGACGCACATGGAATGGGAAGAACGCTTCTTGCACTTCTTGCAGGAATACAGTCCTATGATACGGACAAACGGCTTGCCGGTGTTATTTTAAACCGGATTACGCCGGGTTTTTATGGAATCATTGCACCTATCATCGAGGAGGAACTGCATTTACCGGTGCTTGGATTCTTTCCGAAAGCTACCGATCTGCAAATGGAAAGCAGACATCTCGGATTGAAAATGCCGGATGAGATTGAGCAGTTACAGACACAGGTGGCGCATGCGGCAGAATTGCTCGAAGCCAATGTGGATGTGGAAAAGCTGCTTGAAATAGCAGGTTGGAAGGAAGAAAAGGCAGAGGATAAGTATGGCGCAGCCGGAAGTGTTTTTGATGCGGATGAGAAAAGCACCGTACGGATTGCGGTAGCAAAAGATGAGGCATTTTGCTTCTACTATGAAGATAATCTGCGGATGCTACACGAAGCGGGGGCGGATCTTGTTGCATTTTCGCCTTTGCATGACAAACAATTGCCGGAGAATGTGCAGGGAATCTTACTTGGTGGAGGCTATCCGGAGCTGTGCGCAGAGGAACTGTCAGGCAATGTTTCGATGCGGGAATCCATTCGTGAGGCAATTGCGCGGGGAATGCCATCGGTGGCAGAGTGTGGTGGATTTATGTATTTGCATGAGACGCTGACAGATGAAAAGGGACAGACGTATCCGATGGCCGGCGCAATCCGCGGCGGATGTCATAATACGGGAAAACTAGTGCGTTTTGGATATGTGAATGTGACAGAACAGGAATCACATTTTCTATCACAAAAAGTAATCCGGGCGCATGAATTTCATTATTATGACAGTGATAGCAATGGAGAATCCTGTGAAGCGGTCAAGCCGACGACGGGACGAAAATGGAAATGTATCCACGAAGGTGAAAGTTTCTGGTGGGGTTATCCACATTTGTATTACCCGTCCAATCCGGCTTTTGTGGAACATTTTATCGGGGAAGCAAAAAAATGGAAGAAAAGAGAAGACAGGTGTAAAGCATGAAAAAAGCAATCTTGATTGTAAGTTTCGGAACAACCTATCCGGGAACCAGACAGAAGAATATTACGGCAATCCGCGAGCAGGTGCAGGCGTTGTATCCGGATGTGCTGATCGAGGAAGCAGTGTCGAGTACGATTGTTCGAAAAGCAATGCGGACGCGTGAGGACATAGAGGCAAAAAGCCCAGCTGAGGGATTAGAGGCACTAAAAGAAAAAGGTGCAACAAATGTGGTTGTACTTCCTACCCACATCATTGATGGAATTGAGAATCACCGCATGAAACAGGTGGTGCAGGAATATGCACAGGATTTTGCATCGATTGCAGTGGCAGATGCGCTGCTTGCAACCGAAGAAGATTATGAAAACGTAGCAAAAGCTTTGTGGGAATCGTTAAAGGATGAGGTAGGAGATGCACCTCTGATTCTTATGGGACATGGAACGGAACATGCGGCGGATGGAAGTTATGAGATCTTCGAAACCGCCATTCGTAACTATGCAGATCATGAAATTTATATTGCAACGGTGGAAGGTGCCGTTACGATCGAAGATGTAATTGTACGCATGCAAAAAAAGCATGCATCATCGACAAATAAGAAAATGAACAATCAGAGAGTGGTTGTCACACCATTCATGCTTGTAGCGGGTGACCATGCCAACAAGGATATGGCAGGCGGTATGCAGGAGGCAGAAGATGGGGAACCGGAAGAGGATTCCTTTGCCGGAAAATTGCAGACCGCAGGGTATGCACCAGATTGTATCATCCGTGGAATCGGAGAGTATCCGGCGATACGGGAAATTTATATGGCGCATTTGCGCAGCAAAACATCCGAAGTATTTTCAGAGAACAATGCATGTGACGGCGAAAACACAGTGCAGCAGCCGGAAAAGGGAATGCTGTATGGCATTGGAGTTGGACCGGGAAATCCGAAACTTATGACCTTGCAGGCACTTGAAACCATTCAAAAATGTGATGTGATCGTGCTTCCTGCAGTTTCGAAAGAGGAATGTTATGCTTATCAGATCGTGAAAAAAGTCTGTCCGGAAATAGATGAAAAAGCCCTGCTTTGTATGCCGTTTCCGATGATCAGGGATGAAAAGAAATTAGCACTTGCGCATGAGCGTATTTACCAGGCCATCGAGGATTATCTGATGCAGGGGCAGACCGTGGGATTGCTTACCATCGGAGATCCGAGCGTATATTCCACATATATTTATATGCACAAGCGTGCCATAAAAGAGGGCTGGTCGGCAGAAATCATCAGTGGGGTTCCGTCTTTTTGCGCGGTAGCTGCCCGGTTAGGAATTCCGCTCGGCGAAAAAGAAGAAGAGATTCATATTATTCCGGGGTCTTATGAGGTGCAAAACACATTGCAATACCAAGGAACCCGCGTCTATATGAAATCCGGCAAAAAGCTGCAGGAACTGTTAGAAATCTTACGAATGCAGGAAAAACAGGATGGTAAGACACTGGAAGTGTATGGCGTGTCGAATTGTGGTATGGACAATGAGAAAGTTTACCGGGGGCTTTCGGAACTGGAAGCGGCAAGGGGATATCTTACAACTGTAATTGTGAAAGGAAACTGTGATGAAACAACAGAAGGATAATCAGGACGAAGGACTGAAAGGAAATGAAAAAATAGAGGAAGCCATACTGGCTTTGCAGCACGAATCCACACAGGAACAGCTTGCACATACACTTACGGTGATTCGCCGGCGGATGCGTGAAAATGGGCAGCTGATCGTGGCAGTCGAGCCATCGATTGGACAGGAACAACTGAAATTACAGGCGGTTCAGACATCGGGTGGAAAGATCTGGTGGTGCGCTTTTACCAGTTTTGAAGAGGAATTAAAAGGGGCAGATACTATGAAGTCTACCTTTCTATCGGATATTGGAAAGCTTTTTCAGACAGCACTCACGGTACCGGAGATTGAGGGAATTATTATCAATCCGTGGAATCGTACGATTATGCTCGATAAGAAACTGATTCGTATTATTATGCCAGAAGTGTAAGACTGCTTTGCCTTATATTATATAAAAGAACCTTGAAGTGCCAGCTTCAAGGTTCTAAAGTTCGGTTGCGGGGAACTAAGCCGTTAGGCTAGTGCTGTCAAATATTTCCGTCTAGCCATTTGCAAATGTAGTGGCCAGCTACAGATGCCAATACGGAAACAAGAAAAGCTGCTATGTAGTCCAAATGAGCCACCCCCTTTCTGCTGGAAAGAGTCGACAGCAAATAAATAATAACACGAATGTATGTTCGAATCAATATTAGGGGTTGATTTTATATGAAAATAATAGTAAGATGAAAATAGCTAAGAAAAGCGGTTATGATTCCAAGTGAGTCAAAAGAGTCCAGAGTGCCAGCTCTGGGCTTTTTGTTTTAGCAGGAAAGATAACACTAGTAAATTTAATAGTCACTTATAAATTTGCTAATATATTCCAAAATGCGAGTAAATTTATTAACATGAGCATATCAAGAATGATGGAGGTATGTTCAAATGTTAAATGAGTCAGTAATCAAAGTATTAAAAAACGGAATGTGGGATCTTGCTACCTGTGCAAATGGTGAGCCAAATGTTGTTCCTGTCGCATTCAAGGATGTAACCGATGATGGAAAGCTGGTTGTCGAAGATGTTTAACAAAGCTGCGACCGCAAAGGGCGCGCTCATTATCACACCGGAGAAAGTGATTGTTACCACACCGGGCGCAGATAACAAGAAAGAGATATAAATCTAAAACCTGCTAATAAATTTCATAGTTACTTCAAAATTAAAAGATCTCATAGCCGATGGCATAGTTGACCGAAAATCATATGATGAGATACCACCGAGGGTCGAATATTCGCTTACAGAAAAAGGAAATTCGGTCGTTCCAATATTGCAGAGCATCTGTCAGTGGTCGGATATTTTCTACAAGGAAGATGTGGAAAATGAGATGACACAGTGCCAGAAGTGCGACTATCATAGCATGTAATATAACGTGAATATCGTTATGTAATACAGTACAAAAATACATATAATAACAAAGGCGGAAATGAAAGGTATGCTCAAATTTACAGAAGATAAAAATTTTACACAGGATCAGGTACAGCAGTTGTTTTTGTCGGTAGGCTGGGTTTCAGGTCAATATCCGCAAAGACTTTACAAAGCGCTTATGCATTCATCCACGGTACTTACCGTATGGGATGATGAAAAACTGGTGGGGCTTGCCAGGGCACTCGATGATTCGGAAATGCTTGCACAGATTCATTATGTGCTCGTGCATCCGGACTATCAGGGACAGGGAATCGCAGGACGGATGATCGAATATATCAAGGAAAAATATAAAGATTTTATGTATATCGAGGGAATGCCGGAGAACAAAAATAATGTACCATTTTATGTGAAACATGGTTTTTCTGTTATGGAGAATGGTGCGGCAATCCAGATATGTAATTATGAAAATAAGAGATAGCAGATTAGTAGAGGGAGAAATGATAAAATGAGAGTAGCAGTAACATACGAAAACGGACAGATTTTTCAGCATTTTGGGCACACACCATGATCATGAAGAAGGCCACTCATGCGGGGAACATCATTGCGGTGAGGACAATCATGGATGTGCAGGGAACCATTAATCGCATAATTCCAAATAATAAAATGCCATTATATATTGCAAAATAAATTTTCTGCAAAAGTCCGGGCGCTATGTATTTTAGTGAATACCAGGGCTTTTGTTCTATGTAAAACGTTTACAGTTGTGCTATAATGGGCAAAGAAAATAGAAAAACGAGGTGAAAATTGTGCTTAAAGCGGAAAATTTAACTCTTAATGTAGATGATGAGGGCGGTAAAAAATGCCTTCTGAAAGATATATCATTTCAGGTAGATGACGGGGAGATGCTCGTGATCACCGGACCAAACGGAGGCGGAAAATCAACACTTGCAAAGACTCTGATAGGAATCCAGACACCGGATAGTGGAAAAATTATACTTGATGGGGAAGATATCACAGATTATGATATCAATCATAGAGCAAATGCAGGAATCGGTTATGCATTTCAGCAACCACCGAGATTTAAAGGTATGACCGTTATGAAGCTGCTCAAGCTTGCTGCAAAGGATAAACTTTCGGATAAGGAATGTTGTAATCTTCTCACTGCAGTAGGTCTTTGTGCAAAGGATTACATTTACCGTCAGATCGATGGAACTCTTTCCGGCGGAGAGATGAAGCGGATTGAGATTGCATCTGTGCTTGCAAAAGAACATTCGCTTTGTATCTTTGACGAGCCAGAGGCAGGAATCGATCTGTGGAGCTTTTCTATGTTGATCCAGAAATTTGAGGAGATTCACACCGAGAAAAAGCAGAGTCTTATCGTAATCTCGCATCAGGAAAAGATCATCAACATGGCAGACCGTATCATGATTATTGATGATGGAGAAATCAAGAAAATCGGCACAAAAGATGAGGTTCTGCCTTACCTTAATGGTGTGCAGAAATGCCACAAATGTGTAGAGAGACTGGAGGGAAGATCCTAAGATGGTAAAGCTTGATAATGTAACAGAAGGCGTATTAGACGTTATAAATGATAATAAATTCAGTCAGACAGGTGCTTTCAATCTGCGTGAAAATGGCACATCGATCTGCCACGGAGACAGTGAGCACATCAAGATAAAGAAAAAGACGGACAAGCCGGGCATTGATATTTATATTGATGGAAAAACAAATGGAGAGGCAGTTTACATCCCGGTAGTATTAAGTAAATCCGGCATGACAGATCTTGTATACAATGACTTTTATGTGGAAGATGGCGCGGATGTAAGAATCGTGGCAGGTTGCGGAATTCACAACAGCGGTTGCAATGAGAGCCGACATGATGGAATCCACACCTTCCATGTTGGCAAAAATGCGAATGTCCGCTATGAGGAAAAGCACTATGGTGAAGGAAATGGAACAGGTGCACGAGTGCTCAATCCCGTAACCAATATATTTGTGGGAGAAAATTCTGTTTTCACACTCGATACAGCACAGATTAAGGGCGTGGATTCTACCGTCCGTGAGACTAATGTAGAGCTTGAAAAAGATGCAAAGCTCTATGTCACAGAGCGCCTGATGACAGACGGAGAACAGAAAGCCGAGTCCAATATTGAAGTGAAATTAAATGGAGAGGACAGCTCCGCACAGATTGTTTCTAGATCCGTAGGAAAAGGAAATTCAGTCCAGACATTCCATCCGAATGCAATCGGAAACAGTAAATGTCAGGCTCATATCCAGTGTGATTCGATCATCATGGATCAGGCTGAGGTTGGTTCCATCCCGGAGATCAGAGCGAAAAATATTGATGCTGCAATCATCCATGAGGCAGCAATCGGAAGAATCAATGATGAGCAGCTTCTTAAGCTCCGCACACTTGGACTTACCGAGGAAGAAGCGGAGGAAGTTATTATCCAGAACTTCTTAAATTAAATTAATGGTAAATAAAAATCCAGAGCGTGATATTGATATGCTATTAGGGCACATTAATATGCTCTGGGTTTTATTTTATGAAAAAAGATGAAAATTCTCATTACTTCATATTCTTGACAGAAACAGTAAACAACAGTAAAATGAATTTAAAACAGTAAAAGATAGTAAAAGACAGTAAAATATATCGAAAACAGTAAACAACAGTAAAAATGGGAGACGGGTATGCAAAATCCATTTACACTTACATTTGGAAGAAGTCCACTCGAGTCAGTAGATCGTCCGGTACAGATTAATGAGATCATAGAAACATTTACTGCGGATACAATAAACCAGCAGATGTTTATAATTACCGGAGTAAGAGGTTCTGGAAAAACAGTAATGATGACAGAAATTTCGCATAAACTAAGGAAATATGAGGACTGGGTGGTTATAGAACTTAATCCGGCAACAGATCTGTTGTCTGCAATGTTGTCGAAATTAAACAGTGATCAGATCTGTTCAGGACTCATAAAATCAGCAAAGATCGACCTGTCATTTTTTGGATTTGGAGTATCGATTGAGGGAACACAGCCGATTACTGATGCTGAGACAGCTATTATCAAAATATTGGAAAAGCTTAAAAAGAGTGGTAAAAGATTGCTTGTTACGATAGATGAAATGACAAATAGCGAGTACATGAAAGTATTTGCAGGGGCTTTTCAGATATTTGTAAGACAGGAATTGCCGGTATTTTTACTGGGAACGGGATTGTATGAAAACATTGAGGAACTTCAAAATGAGAAAAGCCTTACTTTTTTGTACAGAGCACCTAAAATCCAGCTCAAACCATTAAACAATGTAGCAATAATCAATAAGTACAAAACTATTTTTAGCATATCAGCGGAGCAGGCATCACAGATGGCCGGACTGACGAAAGGATATCCGTTTGCATTTCAGGTATTAGGGTATCTGACATGGAACAATGATGGCGATTATAATGGTGTTCTAGGAGAGTATGAACAGTATCTGAGCGAATTTGTGTATGACAAAATCTGGTCAGAACTCTCGCAGAAGGATCGTATGGTTGCAAAGGGAATTGCTGATATAAAAAGTGGAAAAATAAAAGAAATCAGGGAAGCTCTTGGAATGGAGACAAATGAGTTTAATCCTTATCGTAAGCGTCTCATAAGAAAAGGCATTGTATCAGGAGAGACGAGAGGGTATGTGTATTTTACGTTGCCACTCTTTGACGAATATGTGGTTGCCAATTATTAGAATATGGAATTGGCAGACGATAGTTACAATAAAAACAAAATACAGACAGAAAAGGAAAGAAAAAGATGGAATCAAAAGTAAAAGAAGCGGCTCAAAGAAAAATGTGTGGTTACAACTGTGCGCAGGCTGTGGCATGCACTTATTGCGAACAGGCAGGCCTAGATGAAGAAACTGCCAAAAATCTTACGCAGGGATTTGCAGTAGGTATGGGTGGCAGTATGGAAGCAACATGCGGAGCAATCATTGGAGCAGTAAATGTATTGGGCATGATCAATAAAAATCCGCAGAAAACCATGCAGAGCGCAAGAAGAATCATCAGCAGATTCAAAGAACAAAATGGCACCGTTATCTGTAAAGAACTCAAAGGAATTGCAGATGGGGTTGTCAGGAGAGAATGTATTGACTGTGTAAAGGATGCAGCATTATTTCTGGAAGACGAATTAAAATAAATGGATATCAATAGCATTATGAGTGAATATTATAAATTTTTTCAAAATAAAAAATGTGAATATTTTCCATGTCACAAAGGAATCCCGGAAGAGGATTTCAATTGTCTGTTTTGCTATTGTCCGCTCTATACGCTTGGAAAATCCTGTGGTGGAAACTGTGAATTTTTAGAAAATGGTGTCAAATCCTGTATGAACTGCGGATTTCCACATCACCGTAAGAATTATGATAAGATTACAAGCCGGTTTCAGGAAATTGTAGATTTTATGGCAGCTTCAAATAAGGAGGATGGATCGGATGAAATGTGAACTTAATCCCAGAGTATCTTCCGGTGACTGGAAAGAATTTTGCAGTCGATTTCATTTCCCATTGGAGGAGTTGCCGAATATTCAGGCAATTTATAAGGCACTTCTTCCACTGATGGAATCTTATGCGTATTACTCTTTGAATCAGGATTTGAAGGAAGTATCTTTTTCGCATTATGCTTATGGATTTGTGACACTTGGCAACGGCATGGATGAACTGTCGGAATTATATCTCAATCACGAGCAGATTCAGGAAGCTTATATTGTGGATTGCATCAGTCTTATGCTCTTATCAAAAGCCTATGAAGAGTTTGCACATGTGGTAGAAGAACAAAGCGGTCTGTATCTTACAGAATTATCGTTTCTGGGAGATACCTATTCCCTGAAACTGCTTCCACAGATTTATGAGCACCTTGCACCAGATACAATCCAGCTTACCGAGGGGCAGATGCTTCGCCCGCTTAAGACAGCAACACTCATCCTGCATTTGGATACAGAAATACATGCGGATGTCAAACAATTATGTAATACCTGCGAAAATTGCAAGAATTTTTCATGCCCGTCCAGAAAGGCTTCGGCTCCGACATTGCCGCACACCTATGGTGCTATGCAGATTTTTCATGTAAAATAGATTTACAATGGTTATGAGTGGTTATATAATAAATGTAACCACTCATAACCATTTTTGCTGTATAGATGCGCACGCTTATTTTTATAGGAGATGCATATGGAAAATCCAAAGGAACGTATTCGTGAAATAGAAAAAAGATTGGAGCAGTTGCCGAAGGGAACCTTAACTTACAAGACGATCAATGGCAAAAAACAGCCATATGTGCAGAGGACAGTTGATGGCCGCTCGGTCAGTTATTATGTCAAAGTGTCGGAGCGGGAGCAGATTCTGACGGAATTTGCGGAGCGAAAACGACTTGTAGAAGAGAGAAAGCATTTGCTTGCATACAGAGAAGGATTAGCTGCAATCTTAAAGAGAAATCCATATCTGGATATGAAAGTTGGATGCGGATATCAGGATTTTCGTGATTTTGCATGTGGAAGGCAGTTCTATGTAGATAAGACACATTTTATTGTCGAGTGGCTGCGCAATGAGTCAAAAGTGACACTTATAACCAGACCACGACGTTTTGGAAAGACCACGCTTCTTAGTACCGTTGAAAATTTTTTAGATCCACGTTTCGGGGGACATTGCGAATATTTCGAGAAGCTACAGGTGTGGAGGGAAGAAGACTGCAGAACACTCTATGGAACGATTCCGGTGATTTCTGTCAGTTTTGGAAGTTGCAAGGGGCGTGATTATGCGCAGGCAATCCGTGGAATGATCAGCAGCCTTTATAATCTCTATGAGAGTCACCGCTATCTAATGGAGGGAGAAAAACTTGATGCGGAAGACAAGGCGGTATACCAGCGAATGAAAAAAGCGTTGGAGATGGGGGATGAGACAAAAGCAGAGAGTGCCATTCCGCGTCTGTGCAGGCTGCTTTACCGGTATTATGGAACTCGGCCGGTTATTCTGCTGGATGAATATGATACACCTTTACTGGAGGCATATACGGATGGTTACTGGGAAGAGATGATTGGAACTTGTCGCCAGTTGTTTCATGCGGCATTTAAGGAGAATGCTTATTATAGCCGGGCAATCATAACAGGGGTGACGAGGGTGACAAAAAATTCGCTTT
>OLSQ01000691.1_pt1 | contig 31639 bp, 28 predicted proteins | sample 1672561 | NCBI WGS metagenome assembly OLSQ01 (sample SAMEA3136699, study PRJEB25190) | human gut metagenome | biome: human gut; feature: human-associated habitat; material: faeces | place: Austria | collected 2013
GGGCTTTTGCTTGATTAATTTGATTGAGTCTAAAATGGAGTTCTGCAACACCCACTGTGAAGAAGCGATAGACCGGCAGCGACGGGTGGCTCAGATTCATGCCGATTTCGGCTTCCTTGGCGAAGGCGGCGCGCAGGGTGGGCGACGATGTGTCGCGCAGTTTCTTGACAAACACGCGCCGGTGCAGGTAGCGGGCATCGTAGGCCTCGCACGTGGCTCCATGATCCGCCAGCCGCCGGGCCCGGGCAAAGTCGATGCAGGCACCCGAAGCAGGAGGTCGCTGCGCGCTGAACGATGAGTCGAAGTCGCTGTTCATCCGGCAAATTTAAGTAAAATTCGCGAGTCAGCCAACAGCAAAACGTCGGCCGCAGGCCGGTGTGCGGTGCCGGAGGCAGTTGGACTGACCGCAAATTTAAGTAAAATTCGCGGGTCAGCCAAAAAGCACGGGGCGGGCGCATCCGAAGTCGATGCATCCGCCCCGTGTGAAAGTTTACGGCGGTCAGTTTTTGAGCTCATAGGTGATGGAGGTGACGACGCGTACGGTCTTCTTGTAGGGCGTGTACTGGTCGCGGTCCTCGATGGTGAACTGGCCCTGGCTGGCGGTTACTATCTTGCCCAGGTCGCTGTGGGAGTCTTCGGCGAAGCGCTGTGCGGCGCCGCGGGCATTCTCGGTGGCCTCGGTGATCATGGCGGGCTTGATGTCGTTGAGCCCGGTGAACTGGTAGTCGGTCTGATACTGGTAGTCGCCGGCTACGACGGCGATGCCCTCACGCATCAGTTCGGGCTGCTTCTCGATGAGCGAACGCACCAGGTCGACTTTCGACGAGCTTACCACGATCACGTTGGTGACCAGATAGCGCTGTGTGACGCGCTCGTTGTTGTAGCTCTGGGCCTCGCGGTCCTCGACCTTGGGAGGGTTGACTGAGAATTCCGTATCTTCGAGCCCGTTGTCTTTCAGAAACTTGGTTATACGCTGGTTGGTCGACTGTATGCGGTTGTATATATCGGTGAGATCGTTGCCGAGTTCTTTGGTGACGATGGGCCACGTGACAAGGTTGGCGTCGACGAGGCGCTCGGAGAGGCCGCGTACGGTCACCTGGCGGCCGCGGTTGGAGAAGTTGTCGATGCCTCCCTTGATGCAGAGGCCGAGGGCGAGAAGGCCTATGGCGATCAGCGCGCCCAGAATGATTTTGCTTTTGTCCATATGTGTGTTGTTAAGTGTGTGGTCAATGTTTTATGAGCCGGGCGAAGAGCCGGTCAAATGTGGTGTCGAGATCGTCGGTAAGCCCGGGATGAGGCCGCGATGTGACGATGCAGGCCGACCTGACGGCCGTGAGCCAGCGGAAGCGCTCGTGCGGCTCGAGTGCGGCGACTGGCGACTCTCCCGTGCCTGTGGCCACGAGGCGGAAGGCGTCGAGCTGCCTGTCCACGGCGTCCAGGTCGCATGCAGGTGCCATACGCGAGGCAAGTCCCATGTCGAAGTCGAACTCAACCCGGATCCAGCGGCGCCGCTTGCACATCATGGCCAGGCCGATGTTGAGCAACTCGCCGCGTTCGACGTCGGGCATAAGCTGTATGACTGAGTATTCGTAGAGGTGGTGCGGCTGCTGGGGCATGACGTTTACGGTTTGAGTTCGGAGCGGGCCTTGACGGCGTGTGCGATGAAGATTCCGGAATTTTCGAGCCGCCGGGTGAGGAATTCGGTGTAGACACGGCGCTGTTCGGCCGGGTCGATGTCCGGTTCGGCCTTTACGAGCCATTCCTCGGGGATCAGTTCCACGATCCGGCCTGTCAGGTCGGGAGTGATCAGGCCGTGCATGACGGCGTCGGCCTCGAGCATCCGCGATGCCTGTGGCAGCAGCGCGTGATCCTTTACATAGGTAAATGGCGACAGGGCCGCCTTCTCCCATGAGTCCCAGTTGTGGTGGAAGTACAGTGAGTCGCCGAAGTCGATGAGCCACAGGGCGCCGCGCCATAGCAGCATGTTGGTGTTGCGGGCGGTGCGGTCGATGTTGAGCAGCAGCGCGTCGAGCCATACGATGCGTGAGGCCTCCTCAGGGGTAGTGCGGTTCACGGCCACATCCCATGTCAGGGCGCCGTCGAGGAAGTGCATGCCGAGATTACTGCCGCGTGATGCGCGCAGCAGGTCCTGGATCTCCTCGTCGGCTTCGGTGCGGCCGAAGTCCTCGTCGAGATCGATGAAGATCAGTTGCGGCACGCGCAGACCTGCTGCTGCGGCAAGCATTCCGCCGATGAATTCTGAGATCAGCGCCTTGGTTCCGTGGCCTCCGCCGCCGAGTTTCACGGCGTAGCGGTAGCCGTCGTCGGCCTCGGCCAGCGCCGGCAGCGAGCCGCCCTCGCGAAGCGGGGCTATGTAGCGTGCCACGGAGGCGGTGCGCGGAGCGAGCAATGATATGTCAAGGGGGCTGTCCATACGTTTGCAAAGTTATGAAGTATAAATCAAAAAATCAACAACGCGGCCCCGAAAGTTGTTGCGGACAGCATGCGGACGGTTTTGCGGAATTGCTCAAAAATGCGTAACTTTGCGCAAAATTACTGTATGAAAAGGATATTGCTACTACTGATGCTTTTTGTGGCTGTGGCCGCTTCGGCGCAATCGGCGCGCCCGATCCGCTGGCGCCTTGCTGTGAAGATGACTTCGGATACCGAAGGCGTGGCCACGGTCAAGGCTCTCGTGGGTGAGGGCTGGCATCTCTACGGCTTCGAAATGCCCGACGGAGGTCCGCGTCCCACGGTGATCTCGATTGAAGGCTCGGACGGTATCGGGGCCGCGGGCGAAGTGAAGCCGTCGGCCGCCCCGCTGAAGGTCTACGACCCTATGTTCGAGACCGAGCTGGAGTGGTGGGCGTCGACGGTGACGTTCGAAGTGCCGTTCCGCATCACCGGCGACACACCTGTGCTCAGAGTGAGTGTCGCCTATATGGGATGTGACAACACCACCTGCCTGCCGCCGCAGACCGAGACCCTGGTCTACAAAGCGTTCGGCGAGTAAAAATGAATCTGAAAACTACATTGACGGATATGTTTAAAATAAAGAGACTGTGGATGCTGGTCGTACTTGTCGCAGCCATGGCTGCGACGGCTGTCGCACAGCGTCCGGTGCACGTGAAGTGGACGACTCACGTGGAAGCTACGTCGGCCACCGAAGGCGTGGTGACGTGGACGGCCGACATCGAGAGCGGCTGGCACATTTACGGCTTTTCGGACGACGCTCCTTTCCCCACCGCCTTTGAGGTCGACTCGGTCGCAGGGCTTGAATTCACCGGGGCTGTGAGTCCGTCGGTAGAGCCGACGATGCACATCGACGAGACATTGAAGCTGAAATTGCCCTGGTGGGAGGGGAAGGTACGGTTCAGCCGGCCGTTCCGTCTTGCCGCCGGGATGAAAGGCGCGACTTTACGCGGCACCATATCGTATATGGCCTGCACGGAAGAATCCTGCACCCGACCTGAGCACGAACCGTTTGAGGTCGCTTTCGGCGTGCCTGCGCCCGAGCAATCCGCTGCCGGGGATACGGCTGCGGCCGCAGGACAGGCGGAGGTGGCTCCCGTGGCAGCCGCCCCCGACCGTTCGGACCTGTGGGCGCCCGTCGAGATGCCCAAAGGCGACAATGCGGCCGTGTCCGAATCGCCGTCGACCTGGTGGGCGTTGCTCGGCTGGGGCTTTCTGGGCGGCCTGGTGGCGCTTCTGACGCCCTGCGTGTGGCCGATGATCCCGATGACAGTGAGCTTCTTCCTCAAGAAAGGCAAGAGCCGCCGGCGCGCGATCCTCGATGCCGTGACCTATGCCCTGAGCATCGTGGTGATATATCTGGTGCTCGGCATCGCCATCACGCTGCTGTTCGGCGCCGGAAAGCTGAATGAGATAGCTACGAGCGCGGTGTTCAACGTGCTCTTCTTCCTGCTGCTGGTCGTCTTTGCAATATCATTCTTCGGCGCGTTCGACATCAAGCTGCCTTCGCGGTGGTCCAACGCGATCGACTCCAAGGCCGAGTCCACTACGGGCCTGGTGTCGATATTCTTCATGGCTTTCACACTGGTGCTGGTATCGTTCTCGTGCACCGGCCCGATCATCGGCACACTGCTTGTAGAGGCTGCCTCGGATCAGAGTATTCTCGGACCGGCACTCGGCATGGGCGGTTTCGCCCTGGGGCTGGCACTGCCTTTCGGCGTGTGCGCCTTCTTCCCGTCGCTGCTCAAGGAAATGCCGCGTTCGGGCAGCTGGCTCAACACGGTGAAGGTCGTCCTTGGTTTCGTCGAACTGATCCTGTCGCTGAAATTCCTCTCGGTGGCCGACCTGGCCTACGGCTGGCGAATTCTTGACCGCGAGGTGTTCATCGCGCTGTGGATCGTACTTTTCGTGCTGCTGGGTATGTATCTGCTGGGCAAGCTGCGTTTCTCGCACGACGGTGAGTGCCGCCACGTGGGCGTGGGACGCTTTTTCCTGGCCGTGGCGTCGCTGTCGTTCGCCGTGTACATGCTGCCCGGCCTTTGGGGCGCGCCCCTGAAGGCGATCAGCGCGTTCGCACCGCCGCTGACCACGCAGGACTTCAACCTCTACGGTGGCACGTTCAAGGAATTCCACGACTACGACGAGGGCATGATCTACGCCCGTGAGAAGGGCCTTCCCGTGCTGGTCGACTTCTCCGGCTACGCCTGCGTCAACTGCCGTAAGATGGAGGGGGCCGTGTTTGACACGCCCGATGTGCGCACTATTCTGGAGCGCGACTACGTGCTGATCAAGCTCATGGTCGACGACAAGGCCGCGCTCGACCGCCCCGAGACGGTCGAGGAATACGGCCAGCAGGTGACCATCACCACCGTAGGCGAGAAGTGGAGCTATCTGCAGCAGCATAAGTTCGGCATCAGCTCGCAGCCCTACTACGTGATACTCGACAATGAGGGCCGTCCGCTCGAGCCGGCCCGTACCTACGACGAGAATGTCGATTCCTTCGTCGAATGGCTCAATCAAGGAATCGTTAACTACAAGGCACAGAAATGAATCTGCATACAAGAGAGGAAAGACTTGCGGCGATAGGCCGTGTGATGGACACGCTCGACATACTGCGCGTGAAGTGTCCGTGGGATGCCAAGCAGACCAACGAGTCGCTGCGTCCCAACACCATCGAGGAGGTATATGAACTGGCGCAGGCTCTGCTGAGCGAGGACCAGCCCGAGATCCGCAAGGAACTGGGCGACGTGCTGCTCCACGTGCTCTTCTACGCCAAGATCGGCGATGAGAAGGGCGAGTTCGACATAGCCGACGTGGCCGACGCCCTCAACCGTAAGCTGATCTTCCGCCATCCGCATGTGTTCGGCGATGTCAAGGCCGACGACGCCCACCTGGTAGAGCAGAACTGGGAGGACATAAAGCTCAGGGAGCGCGGCGGCAACCGTACCGTGCTCGCCGGTGTTCCGGCCGCTCTGCCGGCTCTGACCAAGGCATTCCGCGTTCAGGAGAAAGCCGCCAACGTGGGCTTCGACTGGGAGACGCCCGCGCAGGTATGGGACAAGGTGAAGGAAGAGATCGGCGAGGTGTCCGAGGCCATCGCTTCGGGCGACAGCCGGGCCGTGGAAGAGGAATTCGGCGACCTGCTCTTCAGCGTAATCAACGCTGCAAGGCTGTATAAGGTGAACCCCGAGAACGCTCTCGAGCTGACCAACCGCAAGTTCATCCGCCGCTTCAACTACATTGAAAGCGCGGCCACGGCCGCCGGACACAGTATCCGCGAGCTTTCGCTCGACGAGATGGAAGCCCTGTGGCAACAGGCCAAGAAAGAGGCTTAAACCGGAGACCTTGAGACTCTGCATCACCGAGAAACCGAGTGTGGCAGCTGACATAGCGCGGCTGCTCGGGGCCGACATGCGCCGCCAGGGCTACTATGAGGGAGCCGGCTACTGCGTCACGTGGACCTACGGCCACCTTTGTACCCTCAAGGAACCGCACGACTATTGTGAGCGCTGGAAGCACTGGGGCCTCGGCGCCCTGCCCATGCTGCCCGAGCGCTTCGGCATCAAGCTTATCGACGACGAAGGTATCCGCCGCCAGTTCAAGGTCATCGAGACACTGGCCTCAACAGCCGACGAGATCATCAACTGCGGCGACGCCGGCCAGGAAGGCGAGCTGATCCAGCGCTGGGTCATGCAGAAGGCCTCGGTGCACTGTCCGGTGAGCCGTCTGTGGATTTCGTCGATGACGGATCAGGCCATCCGCGAGGGTTTCGCTTCCCTCGAGCCGCAGAAAAAATACGACAACCTGTATCTGGCCGGACTGTCGCGTGCAATCGGCGACTGGATACTGGGCATGAATGCCACGCGCCTCTACACCATGAAGTACGGCGCCCGCGGGCAGGTGCTCTCGATCGGGCGTGTGCAGACTCCGACGCTGGCCATGATCGTCAGGCGGCATTTCGAGATCGAGAATTTCGTGCCGAAGGACACTTTCGAAGTGCATACTGCCTACCGCGGCGTTGACTTCACCTCGTCTGAACGCTTCGACACGCCTGAACCGGCCGAGGAACTCTGCCGCCGTCTGTCATCCTCACCCCTGCGGGTCGACAACGTCACAGCCCGGCAGGTGCGCGAGGCGCCTCCGCGGCTGTTCGACCTCACCTCGCTGCAGGTCGAGTGCAACCGCCGCTGGGGATGGACCGCCGACGACTCGCTCAGGCTCATACAGACTCTCTACGAGAAGAAGGTGACGACATATCCGCGCGTCGACACGACCTATCTTCCCGACGACGTCTACGCCAAGGTGCCGGATATACTGCGGCGAATGACGCCATATGCCGACAAGACCGCGCAACTGCTTGCCGGGCGCCTGCCCAAGAGCAAGAAGGTGTTCGACAACTCCAAGGTGACCGACCACCATGCCATCATACCCACCGGCGAGGCCCCCGACCGTCTCGGCGGCGACGAGAAGCTTATGTATCATCTGATAGCCACCCGCTTCATCGCCGCATTCTATCCCGACTGTCTGGCGCGCCAGACTACCGTCGACGCATCCGTGGACGGCACCGCCTTCAAGGCCACCGGCAAGGTGATCACCGATCCGGGCTGGCGAGTCCTCTATCCCGCCAAAAAAGGAGAGCAGGGTGCCGACGACAAGGCCGACGAACAGATGCCGGAGCTGCCGCCCATGACGGCCGGCGAAAGCGGCCCCCACGAGCCTAAAGTCGTGAAAAAGACGTCGACGGCCCCAAAACCGTACACCGAAGGCACGCTGTTGCGGGCCATGGAGACGGCCGGCCGTTCGATCGACGACGAGGAACTGCGCGAGGCCATGAAGGAAAACGGCATCGGCCGCCCTTCGACACGTGCGGCCATCATCGAGACCCTGTTCAAGCGCCGCTATATCGAGCGGCGCCGCAAGAGCATCGTGGCCACACAGGCGGGCATCGACCTGATCAATATCATCAACGAGGACCTGATAAAGAGTCCGCGTCTGACCGGCATGTGGGAAAACAAGCTGCGCCGCATCGAGCGCGGCGACTTTTCGGCGGCTACATTCGTGGCCGAACTCAAAGAGATGATCACGGCGATAGTGCACGATGTGCTCAGCGACAACTCGCAGCGGCGCATCGCCTCGGTACCCGACAGTCCGGCGCCGGCCGGGGGTGCCGCAGCCGAAAAGCCCGCGCGCAAGCGGGCCAAGCCTGTCCGGAAGCTTGAGCAGGTAGTGTGTCCGGTCTGCGGAAAGGGCCATCTGATCAAGGGGCGTACGGCCTACGGGTGCTCGGAGTATGCCGCAGGATGCGGATTCCGCCTGATGTTTACCGACTGCCCGGCCGACGCGACACCGGCGGCTGTGGCCAAAGCTGTAAAGAAGATAAAGTCATGAACGAAACCTTACAGACCGTCATTGTGGCAATCATTGTCGTCGCGGCCGGCATACTTCTGTACCGCGCCCTGCGCCGTCCGTCGGGCGGCTGCGACGATGCCTCGGGATCTGATTCCGGCTGCGGCTCATGCCCTCTGAGCGACCGCTGCAACAAGCGCAAAAAATAATCCGCGCCGGATTCGCGCGGATTATAGTCCCTTTTGTGCTTATATAGCCGATATGGAATTAATCAGCGGAGAGCCTCGACGGCGGCGCGGATACGGCACAGAGCCTCGCGCAGGTTGTCGTCGGATGTGGCGTAGCTCAGGCGGATGTAGCCCGGAGCGCCGAATGCGGCGCCGTCGACCGTGGCTACATGGCCGTGCATGAGCAGATACATGGCCAGGTCGCCCGATGTGGCGATTTCCTGTCCGTCGGGGGTGTGGCGACCGATCAGAGCTGACACTTCGGGGAACAGGTAGAAGGCTCCCTGCGGCACGTTGACTCTGAATCCGGGGATTTCGCGGGCCATGTCCACTACCAGGTCGCGGCGGCGGCGGAAAGCGGCGCACATGTCGGAGACACATTGCTGGGAGCCTGTGTAGGCTGCTTCGGCGGCTTTCTGTGCGATCGACGAGGCGCCCGAGGTGTACTGACCCTGAAGCTTCGATACAGCCTTGGCGAGCGTGACCGGGCATGCGCAGTAGCCGATGCGCCAGCCGGTCATGGCATAGGCTTTCGACACGCCGTTGATGATGACGGTGCGGTCGGCGATCTGCGGGAACGAGCCCAGCGACGTGAAGGTGCCCGTGTAGTTGATATGTTCGTATATCTCGTCGGCCACGACTATGATGTCGGGGTGGCGTACGATGACTTCGACAAGGGCGGCAAGCTCGTCGGCGGTGTATACGCTTCCGGTCGGGTTGGATGGCGAGCACAGCAGAATCATGCGCGTGCGGGGGGTGATGGCTTCCTCGAGCCGTGCGGGGGTGATCTTGAAGTCGCTGTCAATGCCCGAGGGGACACATACGGCTTTGCCTTCAGCCAGCTTCACCATCTCGACGTAGCTTACCCATGCCGGGGTGGGGATGATCACCTCGTCGCCGGGATTGACGGCGGTAAGGATCACGTTGCACAGTGCCTGCTTGGCACCGTTCGACACCACGATCTGTTCGGGGGCGAAAGTCAGCCCGTTCTCGCGGCTGAGCTTGTCGCTGATAGCCTTGCGCAGCGACATGTAGCCCGGTACGGGCGAATAGAACGAGTAGTTTTCGGCAATGGCGCGGCAGGCGGCTTCCTTTATATGGTCGGGCGTGTTGAAATCGGGTTCGCCGACCGAAAGGTTGATTACATCGATGCCTTGGGCGCGCAGTTCGGCGCTTTTCTGCGACATGGCGAGCGTCTGCGATGTGGCGAGCGCTTTAACACGTTGAGAGATAAAGTCCATAGTCAATAAGTCTGAAATTTAAGGCAAAGTTACTATTTTTTTGCGGATATATGTTGCCAATCAGAAATAATTACCTAACTTTGCCAGCAAACCATACAGAATAAACCATTTAATAAAGCAAATATGAAAAAAATCTGCAATCTTTTGTTCTCTGCCGTGGTGGCGCTGCTGCTATTCGGCGTGACATCGTGTTCTGACAGCAAGACCAAGGAACTTCTGTCGGTAGCCGGTGACGATGCCGTGGCCGTGGTGATGATCAATCCCGTCCAGGTGCTTAAATCTTTGGACGCAACCTTTGAGAACGGCCAGGTGACACTGCCTTCGTCTCTGAAAAAACTTGCAGGCGATGATGTGAAGCAAATCTCGAAACTGCGCGGCATCGACTACGAGCGCGTGATGTTCGTGGCCTATGACAAGTCGCCCGGCGAGATGTTCGCCGTACTGATCAAAGACGGAGCTGAAGTGGAATCGTCGCTCAAGAAGTTCGGTATGAAAAAGAAGAGCATCGGCGACAAGGCTGTATTTCTCGAGGACAGCGAATACGGCGGACCGGTGGCTTTCGCCGAGGGCAACGTGCTTGTCTATATTTCCTATATGTCATACGACAGCGAATATGAAGGCGGTCTGAAAAAGAGAATCAACAAGCTGCTCGACCGCATGGCCGAGCCTTTGGCCGACTGGAAAGTGTCCGCGCTGCAGAGCCGCAGCTCCAAGACCATGTACGGTGTGGTCGTGTCGCCGGTGAAAAAGATTGACCTCGCCATGGCCTATTCCGTTGAGCTCGACGGTGCAAAGGCCCGTTTCGAAGGCAAGGTTATGAATACATCGGGCAAGGAAATCGACCTTTCGTCGGAATTTCCCGTTGAACTCGCTCCAATCGGCAATCTTGCCCGCCACATAAGCGACAATGACAACATGGCGTTCGCTTTCGGCGGCCTCAAGGACATGAGCGTGCTCAAGGCGCTCGATAAGTACGGCGAGGCCTGGATGTTGCGCAGTATCGACAGCAATCTGCGCGGTCTGCCGTTCGATTCGGAAGATATTCTCAAGGCTCTCAACGGCGGCTTCTTCTTTACGGTAAACCTCGAAAATCCGGCAAAGCAACCCAGAAATCTCAAGGGAATCACCGGCGCGATGGGTGTCTCCACCCTTGACGGCCGCGGCGAGAAGCTGCTCAGGAACCTGAAGAGCCTTGCAAAGGAAGCGGGTCAGAAAGTCACAGACGACGGCGACGGCTTCGAGGTAAAGGTTCCTGATATGGGCAATATCAGGTTCGGTGTCGACGGCGAATGCCTCTTTATGGCCACGGCCGAAAAATCGCCCAACTCGACCATGGGCAGCAAGGACGACTGGTATGCCTTCGCTGCTGTCAACCTGCCTGCCAATAACTTTGGTTTCAAGGAACTGGGTATCAAGTTTGGCGTCAAGGCCAATGCCCACATTTCCAAGGATGAGATCGAAGCCGAGATCGAACTTACCGACACTGACAAGCCATTTCTGCTCACGCTGGTCGAGGCCGGCGTCAAGATGCAGAATCGCTTCTGAAATCTCGTAGCCAGTTGAAAGATACTATAACTCAAATCAATGAAATCAGATTACGCGGGGTTTTGCCCCGCGTATTTGATGATAAGGCCGGCCGCGAGCGATTTGCCTCGTCGCAGGTGATGCTGGCCGATGTCACATTGTGCCGCGGGCGCGTCTATTGTCTCAACGCCCAGTCGGGTACGGGCAAGACGTCGCTGTGCAGTTTCATATACGGAAGCCGTCACGACTACTGCGGTACAATCAGTTTCGACTCCACCGATGTCAGCACTCTGAGTGTCAACGACTGGTGCGAGGTGCGCCGCCGTCATCTGGCATATCTGCCCCAGGAGCTCGACATATTCGACGAACTGACGGCCATGGACAATATACGGCTCAAAAACCGCCTTACCGGCTGCAAGACCGAGGCCGAGATCATCGATATGTTCCGCTGCCTCGGCATAGAGAATCTGCTTGACCGTCCGGCTGGCCGCATGTCTGTCGGGCAGAAGCAGCGCGTGGCTATCGTGCGTGCTTTGTGTCAGCCCTACGATTTCATTCTGCTCGACGAGCCGGTGAGCCATCTCGACGCCTATAATAACGAGCAGTGCGCCCGCATGATCATGGCGGATGCCGCCCGCCAGGGTGCCGGCGTGATATTCACCTCGGTAGGCAATCCGCTGTCGGTCGATGCCCCTGTAATACCACTGACGCTATGATCTGGAAACTTCTCCGCAAAAATATAAGCCCGTGGCAGATCGGAGGCTACGCCGTGGCCACGTTCGTGGGACTGGTGATAGTCATGGCCGCCATTCAGTTCTATAACGACATCGGCCGCGCCCTTGCCGGCGGCAGTGACAGCGATGTGCAGCTTGTGTCGCCGCGCAATCTGGTGATATCCAAGCCGGTCGGACTATTTGATTCGTTCGGATCGTCCTCGACCGAATTCACCGCGGATGAAATCGACGAGATCCGCTCGCAGAGCTGGTGCGGCGACGTGTCGGCCTTTCAGGCATCCGATTTTGAAGTGTACGCGTCAGTCAGCATGGGCGGCAGGCACATGGCTACGGCTCTGTTTTTCGAATCAGTGCCCGACCGGCTGATCGACGGACAGATCGAAGGTTTCGAATTCGACTCCGTGAACCCCGAGATTCCCATTGTGCTGTCGAAGGACTATCTGACGCTCTACAACTTCGGCTTTGCGGCCAGCGGCCGCATGCCGATGATCAGCGAGAGCATCATATCGTCGGTTCCTCTGACGGTCAGTCTGAGCGGCGAGCGCGGCCGCGGCGTGTTGCCCGCCCGGATAGTCGGCTTCTCATCGTGGCTCAACACGATAGCTGTGCCGCAGGAGTTCATGGACTGGGCGCACAGGCATTTCGGTTCCGACGAGATCAAGGCGCCGTCGCGGCTGATCGTGACGGTGGCTGATCCGACCGACCCGGCCGTACACCGTTTTTTCGAGGACCGAGACTACCAGATAGCCGGGCCGGAGGACGATCTCGGCCGCACGAGTTATCTGCTGAAACTTGTGACGACGTCGATCGCCGCCGTTGGAGGTATCATCACGCTGCTGGCGCTGTTCATACTGGTGCTTAGCCTTTTCCTGCTAATACAGAAGAATGGCCGCGCCATCCGCGGCCTGCTGCTGCTCGGTTACAGACCCTCGCAGGTGTCGGGCTGCTACATGCGTCTGGTGGCTGTGGTAAATATATCGGTCCTTGTCCTGGCAGCGGTAGCGATGCTGGCTGTCGAGCGGGTATGGACGCCGGCTGTCGGGGCTCTCGGTGCTACTGTCACGTCGCCTCTTGCATCAGTCGCTGCCGGTGCCGCGCTCATAGCCGCGGTCACGGCGGTCAACTGTATGATCATACGCCGTCTTGTGCGCAGATACTTCTGAACCGGGCGTCCGGCTTGTTTCCGGAATGCTAAAAAATCAAAAAACCGTCCAAAATGGCGGCCGAACGGTATTTTTTTTGTAATTTTGCAGAATCAAAGCCCGTTACGGCCGCCGTTGGCTTTCAGGGTGAAAAATACAGTTAGCAGATGGACGTCAACAAAGTGCTATACATCTCCCAGGAGATAACCCCGTATCTGGCTCCTGATCCGCTGTCGACCTTCGGGCGCGATCTGCCTCAGAGCATCCAGGAGAACGGAATCGAAGTCAGAACCTTCATGCCCCGCTACGGCGCTATCAACGAGCGCCGCAATCAGCTCCATGAAGTGATCCGCCTGTCGGGCCTCAATATCGTCATCGACGATACCGACCATCCGCTGATCATCAAGGTGGCGACTCTGCAGCCCTCGCGAATGCAGGTGTACTTCATCGACAACGACGACTATTTCGAACGCCATGCCACAGAGCTGGAGACCGACACGCTGGCGCACGAGAACGATGAGCGTACGATATTTTTCGTGCGCGGTGTCCTCGAGACTGCCCGCAAGTTGCGCTGGGTGCCTTCCGTGATTCATTGCACCGGCTGGATCACTGCTCTGGTTCCCATGTATCTGAAGACGGTGTATGCCGAGGATCCGGCATTCAGCAGCTCCAAAGTGGTGTTCTCGCTCTATGACCGTCCGCTGACGTCCGATTTCGATCCGCGCTTCATTGAAAAACTGCGAATGGACGGCTTCGGCGACGACGCTCTCGCTTCGTTAGGCGACGGTCCCGTGGGCCTCAAGGCGCTCAACCGCATAGCCATTGACTTTGCCGACGCAGTGGCTATAAGCTCCGCCGACGTCGATCCCGAAACAGTCGAATACGCCCGACGCAGCGGCAAGCCTCTGCTCGAATTCGATGCCGCGGCCGATTATGCCAAGGCCTACGGCGATTTTTATCGTTCCCTGTAACAAATGTTTAGGATGAAATCCTCAATTCTGACCGCAATTGTCGCGCTGCTCGCCGCGGCATTCGCAATATCGTGCGACGAGACATCGAACGTGGGCAATGTGCTCGACAAAGAGTCCGTGGTGATTGTCGTCGACTCCGATTTCACTGTCACCGGCTCCACCGAATCGAATCCGGTGGTCCTCTCGCACACAACCTCGCAGCTGCTTGGCCAGGTCGACGCGCCGTCGTACGGTTCGGTATCCAGCGAGTTCGTGGCTCAGTTCATGCCGTCGATCAACATTGATACCGTAGGTGTTCGCGCAGAAAACATCGACTCGATCAAGCTGTTCATGCAGATGCCGCGTACTAACTTTACAGGCGACTCTCTTGTGCCGATGGGTGTCGAGATCTACCGTCTTACCAAGGATCTGCCTTATCCGATTTACAGCAATTTCGATCCTACGGGTTATTATGAAAGCAGCCCCATCGCTTCGGCCATCTATACCGCCTCTACGGCCAACGAACCCGACTCGGTGAAGAAAGAGACCAACATAGCCGTGTCGATGGCCTTGCCCGTGTCGCTTGCCCGCGAACTGTTCAACGCCTATATGGCCGATCCGACCGTGTACAGTGAACCAGACCGCTTCGCGCAGAAAGTATTCAAAGGCTTCTATTTCCGCTCGAGCTACGGAAGCGGCCGCATCAGCGACTTCACGCTCACCTCGATGCGCACCTACTATCACAAGACGACTTACAACGCCGACTCGGCCCGTTACGAGACCAGCAATTATGTCGGCGACTACTATGCGGTCACTCCAGAGATGGTGATGAACAATATGATCAGCTACGTGCCTGCGTCAGAGATTGAACGGATGATTGCCTCCGGCGACCAGATCATCGCCGGCCCCGCCGGATATCAGGTTGAGGTCAAATTCCCGGCCCGGGAGGTGCTCGCAAGCTACAACCGCTACAGAAACTCGCTGCGTGTATTGAATACCCTCACGTTCGAGATTCCGGCTGATTCCATCTCCAACAAGTACGGCATCACCCCGCCGCCCTACGCCATGCTGGTTCTCAAGAAGGATGTCGACAAGTTCTTCGCCGACAATACGATCTGTGACAACATCACCTCGTTCTACTCCGCTTATAGTTCATACACGGGTGCTTATACTTTCGCTTTGCGCGGGTATCTGGAACATCTGCTCGAACTTGATGCCGTCACTGACGAGGACCTGACATTCGTGCTCGTTCCGGTGCAGGTCAATTCGGAGTCGGCCGCCGGATCCGGTTCTTACGGCTATGGCTACGGATCATCGTCGTCGGTCGTCACGTCTATCGTGCCATATGTATCGACTCCCGTCATGGCAAAAATTTCACTCGACAAAGCAAAAATTAAGTTGACTTTTAGCGCGCAGTCCGGAAAAATTTAGTAACTTTGCACCGTCAAAGTGACACATCGCCGCAATAGCTCAGTTGGTAGAGCATTTCATTCGTAACGAAAAGGTCGTGGGTTCGAGTCCCACTCGCGGCTCCATAAAGCTGAGAGGCCTATGATTATTGGATCGGATTCTGATAATTGTAGGCTCTTTTCGTATTTACACGCAACAATGTGTGCGTGAATTACATTAATATCATAGCGTGTCAGATATCACGTATCATAAGATACTTCAATATTCAAAAAATGTCTATGTCATGAGAATCCGGAATCTTATCGTCGGGGTAATGCTTGCAGGTGCCGGGCTTTCGGCCGCCGCGGCCGCGCCTGTCAAAACCTTTTTCGACCTGGTCAGTGACGAGCGTGTCATGTTCGATACCGATATTGCCGATGAAGACCTGTCTGTAGCCGGCGCGCCGCTCAGGAATGTGCGCGTGCGCGTGTCACTCGTGCGTCCGGTCGATCTTGGCGGCCGCGATCTGACGGCTCTGCGTGCGGCGCTCGATGCTGCGGCCGGCGTCACGTTTACCGATTCCGGCGCGCTGAGCGTGGATTCATGGCAGTCTCTGAGGCCCGCGGCGGACTCTGATGCCGGTGCCGGATGTGGCCAGTGGCTGAGCGTGAACACCTCGCTTGTATGTCTTGATAATGACATGGCGGTGTGGCGCGCTGACACGGAGATATACACCGGCGGAGCGCATGGCATGTATTCGGCCGGTTTCGTCAACTATTCGATTGCTGACGGGAGGGTGCTTCAGTTCAGTGATGTGTTTGCCCCCGACGCTAAACCGGCCCTCGCAAAGGCCATACGGGCATGGATCGCGCAGAGCGTGTATGCCCGCGATGTGACAGCGTACAGCGATTGTGGTCTGGAAGCGGTAGAAGTCCCGTCGGCCTTTTACTTCGACGGGCAGGGGAAGGTGTGGTTTGTCTACCAGCCGTATGAGATTGCGCCGTATTCGGCGGGTATGATATTCGTGCCTCTGAACCTGTGGGAGATAGGCGACACGCTTACGCCTTACGGCAGACGTCTGTTCGGCATCGGTGCTGAATAGCCTTGTAATATTCTGAGATAATAAAAAGACACTGAGGCTGCCGTCGGCGTCCTCAGTGTCTTTTTATTGGCTTGAATGGCGTTGTTGATCCTTTGGTCAGCTGTGCTTAGAGCTGCGTGTCGGGATCGATGTTGGCGCTTTCGATGTCCTTGAAATATTTGTAGGTCTGCACCATGAGTTCGCCGCAGGCTTCCTCGTCGGCCACGATGAGCGCCTTGGGATGCATCTGCAGGGCCGAGATGGTCCACATCTGCGAGATGCCGCCTTCGACGCCATGTTTCAGCGCGCGGGCCTTGTTGTGGCCGTTGACGATCAGCAGCACACTCTTGGCGGCGCATATGGTTCCGACGCCTACGGTGAGGGCAGTTTTCGGCACGAGATCCACGTTGTTGTCGAAAAAGCGGGAGTTGGCTATGATGGTGTCGCGGGTCAGTGTCTTCATGCGGGTGCGCGAGCTCAGCGACGAGCCCGGCTCGTTGAAAGCGATGTGGCCGTCGGGGCCGACGCCACCCAGGAACAGATCGATGCCGCCGTACGAGGCGATCTTCTCTTCATAGCGCTTGCATTCCTCGATGGGGTCGGGGGCGTTGCCGTTGAGGATGTTGACCTGCTCGGCGGGGATATCTATCTGGTTGAAGAAATTGGTCCACATGAAGGTGTAATAGCTCTGCTCGTGGTCGCGGGGGATGCCGCAGTATTCGTCCATGTTGAAGGTTACTACGTGCTTGAACGACACTTTGCCGGTCTTGTTGAGCTTGATGAGTTCGCGGTACATGCCCAGGGGTGAGCTGCCGGTGGGACAGCCGAGCACGAAAGGCTTTTCGGCCGTGGGCTTGGCTTCGTTGATGCGTGCTGCTACATAGTTGGCGGCCCAGCGGGATACTTCGGCGTAGGTCGGTTCGATGATCAGTCTCATTGTTTTAAGTATTGTGGTTTATTTGTTCGATATTCGTCGATTCAAGGGTTTTGTATCGCAAAGTTAGCAAATAAAATTGTTTTATGACCGGATATGTCAAAATAAAATATTACTTTTGCCTGTCAAAACATAAATACCGGAAGGATGAGCAACGAAACCACGCACCCGCTGGGACAATTTGTCATAACGATCGGCCGCGCTTTCGGCGCGGGCGGCCGTGAACTCGGTCAGACGATAGCGCGCAAACTTGGAGTGGCATACTACGACAAGGAGCTGCTCAACGAGGCCGCCGCCCGGGCCGGCATGAGTCCCGCGCTCTTCGCCAAGAACGACGAGCGCGCTCCGGGAATGCTCGCCGGGCTGCCCCCGCTGAGCATGGGTTACAATCCGCTGTCGTGGTACACGGGCCCCGGCGGAGCGTCGGGCGAGCGTGTATACCGCGCCCAGAGCGATTTCATTCACCATGTGGCCGAGCAGGGGCCGTGTGTCATCGTGGGCCGTACGGCCGATTATATTTTGCGTGACTTGCCCAATGTGCTCAATGTGTTTCTGCATGCTCCCGAGGAAGTATGCGTCCGCCGCATAATCGGGCGTCAGGATTGCAAGGACGAGGAGAAGGCGCGTGCGATCCGCCGGAAGACCAACCGCCTGCGCGCCGAATTCTACAATTTCTATACCGACCGCACCTGGGGCGACGCGTCCACTTACCATCTGACGATCGATTCGTCGGTACTCCCTGTGGAGGACACGGCCGACTTCATCATCGCCTTCCTGAAGCATTTTTTGAATCAAAGGAAATCAAAATGACAGCTGAAGATACCAGACGACTCCAGAGCGACCCCGACGGGCTGCTGAATTACGAATATCTTGCCAACAACATAGCTGAGATAGCCGACGATCTGCCGCAGATTGTCGAAAACATCCGGCGGGTGGACCTTTCGGGTCAGTTCACGGCCTCGGCGGCCCGCTATCTCCATGCCATCGACCCCGTGCAGTTTGCTCCGGCCATCCGTGAGCTGGTGGCCGCTACCATCGACAAGGATCGCGAGCACCGTTACCTGCCCGATATTCTGCAGGGACTCTACGGTCCCGACTATCGGGAACATGCCGCCGAACTGTCGGCCACTGACGACAACTTCCGCCGGATCTACAAGCGTCTCTTTCCCTCGCACGAAGCTTTCTAATCCTTCCGACTCATGAAACGATTATTCAGAAACGCAGCCGTGGCCATGGCACTCGTGATGGCGTTCGCCGCCGCTGCCTGCAGCCGCGCCGCCGCCGGCAACGAGGCCGCCGCTGCCGCTACACCCACAACTACCGATACGACAATGACTGCCAACACCGACACAACTTCCGTAAAAGTAAAGGTCGAGACAACTCTCGGCACTTTCACCGTGCTGCTCTACGGCGACACTCCCCGGCACCGCGACAATTTCGTGAAACTTGTCAATGAAAAATATTACGACGGCACGCTTTTCCATCGCGTGATCAAGGATTTCATGGTGCAGACCGGCGATCCTGATTCGAAAAATGCCGCCCCCGGACAGCGCCTTGGCGCAGGTGGACCGGACTACACCCTCGAGGCCGAGATAATGTTCCCGAAACACTTCCACAAGCGCGGAGCGCTGGCGGCGGCCCGTCAGGGCGATCAGGTGAATCCCGAGCGCCGCTCGTCGGGCTCGCAGTTCTACGTGGTTACCGGCCAGAAAGTGCCTGAAGCCTATATACCGAACCTCAAGGCACAGCTCGAGCAGAGCCAGATGCAGGCTGTATTCAACGGCCTGGCCGCACAGAACATGGACCGCATACGTCAGCTGCAGGCCGCAGGCGATTCCCAGGGACTCGAGGCACTGCGTCAGGAACTTATACAACGCACCGAGCAGGAGGTCGCTGCCCGTCCAATGACTCTTACGCCCGAAATGGCGCAGGCATATACCACCGTAGGCGGTGCTCCGCATCTCGACGGCCAGTACACCGTCTTCGGCGAGGTGATCGAAGGGATGGACGTGATCGACCGCATCGAGAAGGTCGAGACCGACGCTGCCGACCGCCCCAGAGAGGATGTGCGCATCATCTCGATGACAGTTCTCGATGATTGATTTCCGGCGCTACACGCTCGCCAACGGCCTGCGTGTGATCCACAGCTATGATCCGTCGGTTTCGATGGCGGCTGTCGATGTGCTCTATGATACCGGCGCGCGCGACGAGCGACGCACCCTCACCGGCATAGCGCATCTGTTCGAGCATCTGATGTTCGGCGGCTCGGCCAACGTGGCCGATTTCGACATAGAGATGAGCAATGCCGGCGGACGCACCAACGCTTGGACATCGAGCGACTTCACAAATTTCTATGACGTGCTTCCGGCAGCGAATATCGAGACGGCGATGCGCCTCGAGAGCGACCGCATGCTTGCTCTCTCGTTCAATCCGGAGGGGTTGCGTGTACAGCAGCAGGTAGTCATCGAAGAATTCAAGCAGACCTGTCTCAATGCGCCCTACGGCGATCTGATGCACCACTTGCGTCGGGCAGCCTACGCTCCCGGACATCCCTATTCGTGGCCTGTGATCGGTCTGAAACCCGAACATGTGGCTGCGGCTACCGTCGACGATATCCGAGACTGGTTCTATGCCCATTATGCCCCCGACAATGCCGTGCTGGCCATAACCGGCGCGGTCGATTACGACTGCGGCAGGGACATGGTCGAGAAATGGTTCGGAGATATCCCGCGTCGTAATCCGGCGCCGCGGCCTGTCATAGATCCAGGGTTCCCGAGCCACACGGTCAGAGTCGAGGCCCGGGGCAACGCTCCGGTGCCCTGTGTGGTGATAGCCGTTCCGATGGACAGGTATGGTACGGCCGACTACTATGCCGCCGACTGCATCACCGACATTCTGTCGGCCGGTCGTTCGAGCCGTATCTACCGCGATCTTGTCGTGGGCGGCGACGGCTCCATTATCGACGCCGACGCGTCCATTATCGGCAGCGAGGATGCCGGACTGTTGCTTATGACGGCGCGTCTGAGCGAGGGAGCGGCGCCGCAGGCTGCCATAGAGGCTCTGTTGGACGAACTGCGCGGCCTGGCCGGCGGACGCCCCGTCACACCCCATGAACTCGAGCGCACGCTCGCATCGTTCGAGACGACTTTCGCGCTGGGCAATTTAGACATCTCGGCCAGAGCCTTCAATCTGGCCCTGGCCGAAATGCATGGAGAAAATATCAATGACACGGTAGCGCGTCAGCGGCTGATCACTGGTGCCGACATCCGCCGGGTGGCGGCGGCTCTTGCACTCAGGCCGCGCGTGGAGCTGGTCTACACAGCCCGCAATAGCTGACGCCGCTTAGAGGATAAGCATCGCGTCGCCGTAGCAACCGAAGTGATACCCTTCTTTGACGGCCTCGTGGTAGGCTTCCATCACCAGATCGTAGCCGCCGAAGGCCGACACCATCATCAGCATAGTTGAATACGGCAGGTGGAAGTCCGTAAGCAGCGACGTGGTCACCGTGAAATCGTACGGCGGGAAGATGAATTTGTTGGTCCAGCCGTCATATACTTTCATATGGCCGCCCATTGATACTGCCGATGCGATGCCGCGCAGCACGCTCGTGCCTACGGCACACACCTGTTTGTCGGCGTCTTTGGCGCGGTTGACAGTCTCTACCAGTTCGGGCGACGCATTCATCTGCTCGGAGTCCATCCGGTGCTTGGTCAGGTCCTCGACGTCGATCTCGCGGAAAGTGCCCAGGCCGCTGTGCAGGGTGATGAACGCCTGTTCGACGCCGCGTATCTCAAGACGCTTGAGCAGCTCGCGCGAGAAGTGCAGGCCCACGCCGGGCGCTACAACAGCACCTTCCCTGCGGGCGTAGAGTGTCTGATAGGCCTCGACATCCTCTTCGCGGGGCGGACGGTTTATGTAACCCGGCAGAGGGGTGTGGCCCAGGGCGAACAGCTCTTTCTTGAATTCGTCGTGCGGGCCGTCGTAGAGGAAGCGGAGCGTGCGTCCGCGCGAGGTGGTGTTGTCGATCACTTCGGCCACCATCGTGCCGTCCTCGCCGAAGTAAAGCTTGTTGCCGATGCGGATCTTGCGGGCCGGTTCGACCAGCACGTCCCACAGTTTGTTTTCGGCGTTGAGCTCGCGCAGCAGGAACACCTCGATGCGCGCTCCGGTCTTCTCTTTGTTGCCGTAGAGCAGCGCGGGGAACACCTGTGTGTCGTTGAAGACCATCACGTCGCCTTCGCCGTAATAGTTGAGGATGTCTTTGAAAACTTTGTGTTCTATGGAGCCGTCCTTGCGGTTGAGAACCATCATGCGGCACTCGTCGCGCTCGCGCGGAGGATCCTGTGCCACTAATTCATCGGGAAGATTGAATTTGAATTGAGAAAGCTTCATTTTATGGTAACGGTGTAATTTTTTTATTTTTCAAAATCATCGGGATATTCTACGGGAACGTCGGCGATCAGCCGGGCGGCGTCGGCTACGGACATGCAGTCGTCAATCGTGACGTCGCCCACGCGGGTACGTCGCAGAGCCGTCAGATGGGCGCCCGAGCCGAGTGCGCGGCCTATGTCGCGGGCGAGCGCGCGGATATATGTGCCTTTGCTGCACACCACCCGGACGCGTATTGCGTCCTGACTGAAGTCGAGCAGTTCTATCTCGTCGATCACCAGAATCTTGGGTTTAAGGTCGACGTCCTGCCCGCGGCGCGCCATGTCGTAGGCACGGCGTCCGTCGATCTTGCACGCCGAGAAACTTGGCGGTATCTGCTCTATGCGTCCCGTAAATCCGCGCAGTGCGTCCTGCACGGCCTCGCGGGTTATATGTCCGGTGGGGTAGGTGGCGTCGATCTCAGTCTCGAGATCGAACGACGGCGTGGTGGCGCCCAGGGCTATGTCGGCTATGTATTCCTTGACCCCGAGCTGCAGGGTGTCGATGCGTTTGGTGGCGCGGCCCGTGCATATGATCATCACGCCGGTGGCCAGCGGATCGAGCGTGCCGGCGTGTCCCACTTTCAGTTTTTTGATGCCCATGCGGCGCAGCAACGCGCCACGCACACGCTTGACGGCATCAAACGACGTCCAGCCCAGGGGCTTGTCGATACACAGAATCTCTCCGTCGATAAAATTCACGCCGAAAGGAGTTTTAGAAGATCAGACATAGTGCGCCTACGATGACGCAGTATACGGCAAACCAGATCAGCTTGCCTTTCTTCACGATATCGAGCATCCATTTGCACGCCAGGCAGCCTACGATGAACGAGGCCAGAAAGCCGACAGTCATCGGTATGGCGCCTATTTCGTTCACTGCCGATTCGGCGGGCGCCGTGAGATAATCCTTGATGTCGAGTAGGGCCTGCCCGAGGATGGGGATGATTACCATCAGGAACGAGAAGCGTGCCACCTGTTCGCGCTTGTCACCCAGCAGGATGCCTGTGGCTATGGTAGTGCCGGAGCGCGACAGGCCGGGCAGCACGGCCACTGCCTGCGCTATGCCGATCACGAATGCGTCCAGGAAGGTGATGTCGCGCGGGGTATAGGCCTTGTGACCCTTGGGAGAGTCGTCCAGCGGGCGTGTGCGGAAGAAATACGAGAATGACAGCAGTGCCGCAGTGATGAGCAGGCATATGCCTACCACAGTGAGGTCCTTGCCGAAGAAATTCTCTATATAGTCCTTGAAGAATACGCCGACGATCCCCACCGGAATGCACGACACGAGGATCTTGAGCACTGTTCTGGTGTTGGAGTCGTTGCGCAGGGTGAAGAACGAGCGGCACAGCGGAAAGAATTCCCGCCACAATATCACGATCGTGCTCAGCACGGTGGCTATGTGTAGGGTGACGTCGAACTGAAGGTTGGCCTCCGGATCGAGATTGAGGTCCAGCAGGTTGCTGCATATCTGCAGGTGCCCCGACGAGCTGATGGGCAGATATTCGGCCAGTCCCTGCACGATGCCCATTATCAATGCGTTCAGTGTATCCATGTCTTTTATTTGGATTCTTGTTTTTTAGGACGGATGCACACGGCTATCGCCATGCCGACGAAGCCCAGGAATGTCAGTGTGGGGCCGATGACGATGCGGCGCGTGCTGAAGATATCCGGGTCGAAAGCGCTCTCGGACGATGAACCTCCCAGCATCAGCAGAAAACCGATGATGATAAGCGCGCCCGATATGGCCATGGCTATGAAGTTGTTGCGCGACAGAGGGAGTTGGTCGAACGATTCGGCCTCGATCTTGCTGTCCTTTTTGTTATCTTTCATATCTGGTTGGAATTTTCTTATTTCATAAACATTTCATCGTAGTCCGACCGCAGGTAGCGGTTGGTCGACAGTGCCGAAGCCGCCACGCATATCAGCAGCCCGACGACGAAAAGCCCGACGAAGATGAACGCCATGTCCGTCCAGCTGACAAGCCGGTCGACCAGCGGGTCGAAGCTTGCCGCATACGCCCGCAGTGCCGCCAGGATGCCGCATGCGGCAGCGGCGGCTACCGCGCCGGTGGCAGCCCCGGCCAGCAGGAACGGCCGCCTGATGAAAGCGCCCGTGGCGCCGACAAGTTTCATCGTGTGGATGATGAACCGCCGCGAGTACACGGCCAGCGACACCGTGTTGTTGATCAGCACGAAGGATATGATCAGCAGGGCGCCGGCTATGGCTATCAGTACGACCGACATGCGCGACAGCACTGAATTCACGTTGTCGACCACAGCGGCCTCGGTGACTACCTCGTCGACTGACGGTATGATTTCCATGCGCGAGGCTATGGCCGCGATGCTGTCGGAGTTGGCGTAGTCGGAACGCACCTTGATGTCGAACTCGGCGCCGAACGGATTCTCGTCGAGAAGTGAGTCGAGGGGTTCTCCCATCAGTTGGGATTCCTCCCGCAGTATTTCGTCGGCCGACATATATGTAAGCGATTCGGTGAACTTCGATCCGATGAGCTCGCGCTTGAGTCTGTTGATCTCCGTATCACCGGCCGCACGGTCGAGCTTTACGATGAAGCCGATATTGCTGCGGATATCGTCGCCCAGGCCGCGCGATGCAAGCATAGTCATGGCGAGGATACCCAGAATCATGAGTACGAGCGCCACACTGACTATTGACGTCAGCCGCGAGCCGAAAGTCGATATGCGGGCCTTGGGTTTTCTTGACATTCTATTGATTTTCAATATTTGACGCATTGTGCCGCCCTTTGCGGCGGATATATGCGCAATCGTCTGCAAAATTACTACATTTTTAGCCCCTTGTCAACCCCTGCGCCCCACAAAAATTCCCCTCTTCGATTCTCCAACCCTTAAAAAACGCAAATCATCTCTGTGCGCTTTTCAACGCTGTGCCATTCTTTGTGATTATTTATGACAATGAATTCTCTGATGAGTTATAGTATGATCATTCTTATGATTGTCCGTATTATCATCTATGAGAGGTAGATGAGCGTAGCTTTAGTCCTGACGATTGCTGTATAAATTTGTATGGCTTTATGTTTTTGATTATTGTTAGTTCTTATCGGCCGAGGAGGAATTCGCGGAGGGTAAGCTGGCGGATGCCGTTGTAGGTGTTCGGGGCGGACTCGTGCAGTGTTACGACGGTCTTTTCGTAATTGTCGGGGATGCGTTCGAGGTTGCCGAATTCGCGCTTCGCAGTGCTTTCGCTGTCGATAGTCATTGACACCTGGATATAGCGGTGTTCATTGTCTTTTTCAGCGATAAAGTCAATTTCGCGACCGTCAGATAGCACCCCTATGCTTACTTTATGGCCTGATATTCTCAGATGGTTATATACGGCATTCTCCATAATGGCGCCTATGTCCTGCGGGCGATAGCCGACTGCCGAATTGCGTATGCCGAGGTCTTCGAAGAATATTTTTTCGCCTATTTCGAAGTAGCGTTTACCTTCAATATCCCACCGCCGTGCTCTATTGACGATATATGCTTCTTCGATATAGTCGATGTACGACTGAACTCCGGTGACGCTTGTCGAGATGCGCTGCGATTTCAGATAGTCTGCAATTTTCTTGGCTGTGAATATTTGCCCTATGTTGTCTGACAGATATAGAAGCAGTCTTTTCAGAAAGTCGTTATTGCGCAGCGAGTGGCGACTGACCACGTCGCGGTATACTGCCGTGTCTGTTATTCCCGAAATGTATTCGGACCATGTGTTCCTGTCGGGCAGGTTTCGCAGATATGGAAGCCCTCCGTAGCGTAGATATGCCTCGAGGGTTTCGTCTGAGTCTGTCACTGAGTGAAATTCAAGAAATTCGCTGTAAGAAAGGGGATGTACATGGATCTCGATGCTACGACCCGCCAGTCGCGACGCCATTTCCGATGACAACATTTCGGAATTGCTGCCGGTGAGGTATATGTCGTTTTGCGGGTCAAGGTTCAGTGAGCGCACGACTTTGTCAAAATCCTTTACTTCCTGTATTTCGTCGAGAAAAATGTAATTCTTTCTGCCGACGGCGAGTCGCCGCGTTATTTCATTGTTGAGCGACGGGGCGTCGGTGATGTGCGAGAATGCGAAATCCTCAAGGTTGATTGTTATGAAATTGGCGTCGGGATTCTTGCTGCGGATTTCACTTGCGACTGACTTAAGAATATAGCTTTTCCCGACCCGGCGTTGCCCGACGAGTATTTTTATGATGTTTTTGTCAATAAATGGCCTGATACGGGCCATGTATATTTCGCGATTTATGATGCCGAGAGATTCTTTCATAAACTAAACTTTTTGCAAATATATCAAAAGTTTAGTTTATAGACAAAACTTTTCATGGTTTTGAAAAAAGTTTTGTCTATGTGAGAAACTTTTTTTCGATGGTCGGGTCATGAATAAAGCGGCAGCGCCGGCATCCAACGTGGATGCCGGCGCTGCGGTGGTTATGGTGATTCGGATGATCAGTCGTTGAGTACCTCTACTTCGACGTCTTCGACGGCGCTGGCCGTGTTGAAATCATCGAGCGAGCCTACCACGAGGTTCTCGTATTCGCGCAGACCTGTGCCGGCCGGGATGAGGTGACCGCAGATGACGTTCTCCTTCATGCCCTGCAGATAGTCGGTCTTGCCCTGGATTGCAGCCTCGTTGAGCACCTTGGTGGTCTCCTGGAAGGAGGCTGCCGAGATGAAGCTCGAGGTCTGCAGCGCGGCGCGGGTGATACCCTGGAGGATCTGCTCCGAGGTAGCCGGGATGGCGTCGCGCACGGTGACTGTGCGCAGGTCGCGGCGCTTCAGTGCCGAGTTCTCGTCGCGCAGGCGGCGGGCAGTGATGATCTGGCCGGGCTTGAGTTCTTCGGAGTCGCCGGCGTCGGTGACTACCTTCTTGCCCCAGATGCGGTCGTTCTCCTCGGCGAAGTCGAGCTTGTCTACGAGTTCCTGCTCAAGGAATGTGGTGTCGCCCGGGTCATTAATCTGAACCTTGCGCATCATCTGACGCACGATAATCTCGAAGTGCTTGTCATTGATCTTCACACCCTGGAGGCGGTAAACATCCTGTACCTCGTTGACAATGTACTCCTGTACGGCGGTGGGACCCTTGATGGCAAGGATGTCATTGGGAGTGATGACACCGTCGGAGAGTGGAGTTCCGGCACGCACGGCGTCGTGCTCCTGCACGAGCAGCTGCTTGCTCAGATTGACAAGATACTTATGGGGTTCGCCGTGCTTGGGCGTAACGATGATCTCGCGGTTACCACGCTTGAGCTTGCCCATAGTGACCTCGCCATCGATCTCAGATACGACTGCGGGGTTAGAGGGGTTGCGGGCCTCGAAGAGCTCGGTAACTCGTGGGAGACCACCGGTGATGTCACCAGCACCTCCTACGGCACGTGGAATCTTAACGAGGGTGGCACCGGTAGATACCTTCTGTCCGTCTTCTACCACTACGTGACAGCCTACGGGGAAGTTGTAGGTACCGAGCACATTGCCGTCGGCGTCGAGCACATCGCAGGTAGGAACCTTGGTGTGGTCCTTGGCGTCGATGATAATCTTCTCAGAAAGACCTGTGGTATCGTCGGTCTCGGCCTTGAAGGTGACACCGTCGATGACGTCGTTGAAGCGCAGTGTACCGGCATATTCGGTAACGATGAGCGCATTGAAGGGGTCCCACTTGGCGATGAGGTCGCCCTGCTTGACGATGTCGCCGTGCTTGTTGTAGAGGATAGAACCGTAGGGCAGGTCGAGGGTAGAGAGGACGATATCGGTATTGGGGTCGATGAATCGGATCTCGCCCAGACGGCTTACGACCATACGGCAATCCTTGGACTCGTCGTCGCGGAAGGGAACGTCGCGCACCTCTTCAAACTCGATGCGGGCATTGTTCTTGGCAACGATGCTGGCGTTGGCGGCTGCATTACCAGCCACACCACCGGCGTGGAATGTACGCAGTGTAAGCTGTGTACCAGGCTCACCGATGGCCTGAGCGGCGATGACACCGGCAGCTTCGCCCAGCTGTACCATACGCGAGGTGGCGAGGTTGCGGCCATAGCACTTGGCGCAGATACCGCGCTTGCTCTCACAGGTAAGTACGGAGCGGATTTCTACCATCTCGATGGGTGACTTCTCGATGATGTCGGCCTTCTCCTCATTGATTTCCTCACCGGCGGCGCAGATGAGCTCGCCAGTGGTGGGATGGATGATGTCATGGACAGACACACGGCCGAGGATGCGCTCGCCGAGAGTAGATACAATCTCGTCGCCATTCTTGAGCGCACGGCACTCGAGGCCACGCAGTGTACCGCAGTCTTCCTGGGTAATGATGACATCGTGAGACACGTCGACCAGACGACGGGTAAGGTAACCGGCGTCGGCAGTCTTCATAGCGGTATCGGCAAGACCCTTACGAGCACCGTGGGAAGCGATGAAGTACTCGAGCACAGACATACCCTCCTTGAAGTTGGAGAGGATAGGATTCTCAATAATCTGAGCGCCCTCGGCACCGGCCTTCTGAGGCTTGGCCATCAGACCACGCATACCGGAGAGCTGCTTGATCTGGTCCTGAGAACCACGGGCTCCGGAGTCGAGCATCATGTATACGGCGTTGAAGCCCTGGTCGGCTTCGGTCATTTCCTTCATTAGGACATCACCCAACTCGTCGTTGACGTGGGTCCAGGCATCGATAACCTGGTTGTAACGCTCGTTGTCGGTGATGAAACCCATATTATAGTTGTTGGTAATCTCCTCGACCTCACGCTGTCCCTTCTCTACGATAGCTTCCTTCTCAACAGGGATGATGATATCGTCGAGGTTGAACGACAGACCGGCTACATAAGACATGTGGTAACCCAGGTTCTTGATGCCGTCAAGGAAGGCGCAGGCGCGAGCCATACCGACTGCCTTGATAACGCGGGCGATGATGCCACGGAGTGACTTCTTGGAGATGATTTCATTGACGAAGCCCAGTTCATCGGGGATAATCTGATTGACTACCACGCGGCCAACAGAGGTCTCGACAATATGCTTGACGGGCTGACCCTCAACGATATCGTCGACGAGCACCTTAACAGGAGCGTGGAGGTCGCACTTGCCGTCGTTGTAGGCGATGCTTCCGGAGCAGATCACCTTGTTGAACCGCTGCTGTCCGGAGATTCCGACTCCGAAGGCGTTGATCTTCGAGGATTCGTCCACATCGTGCAGGTCGCCCCGGCGGATGTCGTAATCCGCATGGAAGTCGAGCAGGTTCCCGACGGGCGAGAACCACAGCGCCGAGGGGTTGTGGCTCCGGGAATAGAGGTTTCCGGAGCGCTCTATTTCCTGATAGACGGGAAGTTGCGCCTTCTGCTGGGCACGAAGCGTTCCGCCGCCGAAGAGCAGCAATGCGCACAATGCGGTACCCGGGTATCTTTTCATCGTAAGAAATGCGTTAGGTGTGGTGTCGTAAAACCGAAACGGCGCTTTTCGACGGCACCGTTTCGGTCGTGATTGCGGAATCGGATTCCGGACTTAGTCCGCCTGCGTGGGGTGTACGCCGGGGGTAAGCGGCTGCTCCGTCAGGAAATCGTTCGTCGAGTTGTTGGTGTCCTGATAGTAGGCGCGACCGTTCTCTACTTTGGTAACCTTGCGGCGGATGCTTTTGCCTGCGAATCCGGTTACGGGGGCCTGTCCCGAATCGTCCTTGGACAGCAGCAGGTGGAGTTGCTGCGGGTCCTTGGCATCCCAGATTTCCACGGCATCCAGCAGATAGTCGCTGGGGATCATCAGGTTTCGCTGGGTCTTCGTGGAATTGGGCTCTATCATGAAGTTTTCCGAGTTGCTGACGTACTCTTCGGGAGTCGTTCCGTCGGGCAGTTTGGCAAGCAGGAAACAGCCTTTCGAGTATCCCGGATTGAGGTTTCGCTGGGTATTTTCATTGAAAAGTATCGTGAGGTCCGGAGCGTTGTAATTTACATCCGCAGAGGGGATCGTAACGTTCTGGACATAGACTTCCCAATCGGCATTGGAGAGGTCGGTACCCCCGTTGCTTGTCCAGTCTTTGGCGTCATTGGCTATGACAACGCTTTTGCCGGGCTGCAAGGGATGTTCCTTGCCCGTGCCGGGGAATGCCGCCGCAACGCCGTAAACCGGATAGAGGGGATATACCGATTCCCACGGGTTGACGTTCGCCGGATAGGGCGGGTTTATCGTCGCAACGATCAGTCCGTCGAGATACTGCACCTCGTTTGAGTTGTTGACGATCTCGAAATAGGTGTCGGTGAGCGTGTAGTTCGAGTTGGATGTCGAGTATATTTCCTTGAATATCAGCGGGGATTCGTAGACTTCGGATAGTGCCACCGTAGCGGTTTTGTCTCCGAAAACGTCGGCTGCGACCGAACCCGTGAATGTGACCGTAGGAGAGTACTTGCCGGTAGCCATAATCTGGTATTGTCCCGACGACACCTCGAAGGTGACGGAGGTCATCCCGGCGTCAGTGGTTTCGGTATAGGTCAGTTCCTTGTCGGAATTCGTGGCCGTCACGGTCATGGCCGGCAGCTGTGATGCTTCATATCCCGTGGGAGCGGTCAGGTTGACCGTCAGTTGGAGTTTTTTCGATCCGTTGTCGCCTCCGTCGTCGTCGTTGCCGTTGTCGCAGCTTGCGAACAGCAGGGTGGCGCTTGCTGCGAAAAGCAGCCCGGCCTTTGCCAATAAGTTCGTCCTTTTCATCGTTTCCTGGTTTTTATGATACAAATGGTGATTTTTTGAGTTATCTGCTGCCGATACGCAGTTTCAGCTCGGCGCCGAAATACATGTCGGGGTAAATCTGCTTGTAACCCGTGCGGGTGTCGTAATAGTGCCAGCGGGAGGTGCGCGTGAAATTGTTGGCCGTGAACGAAAGTTCGGCGACGCGCCCGATCTCCTTCGTCAGGCGGAAGTTGAACATCACCCACGGGCGGAACGTTTCCCGGTCGTAGGCGGTCGCGAGGGACTTGCCGACCATCTGGGTGTACTCCGGACGCCCCTCGAATCCCTTTTGCCAGGCTGTGTAGTTGCCTTGCTTGTCGTAGAATCCGACGGGCATGACCTGCATGAACTTCCCGTCTTCGGAAAGGCTGAACAGGTCGTTGCCGCTGCCGTCCTGCCAGACGTTCTGCTGGCTTTCGTACCAGACGACCTGCATGGTCGTCGAGAAGACCAGTTTCAGTTGCGGGATGTGGGTGATGAAGCGGAAATTGGTGTTCACGCGGTTTTGCAGCGTGCCGCTTCCGGCCGGCATGAGGCGGATGTAGTCGTAGTTTTCGCTGATTTTTGAATAGTATTCCTGATCGTCGGTCCGCCTGATGTGGAACCACGCTCCGTCGATGATCAGCGAAGTGCGCAGGGCGCGCCAGCTTCCGAGGTCGAAACTGTATTCGATACCCTGTTTTTCGGTGTGCGATTTGTTGGTGGGCCGGTAATAAGTGGCGATGTAATTCTCCTTTTTCGGTGCGGCCTCGACGGTGCTGCCCGATGTGTCGGTGTAGGTCACCTTGCCGTTGTCGAACCGGAGATCGGTGGCCTCCGACGGTACGTCGTAGGTTTCGTAGTGCATGTAGTGGGGCGTCGTCGAGAAGCCGAATTCGTTGGTGTGCTTCTCGCGGAAATAGGTCACCATACCGCGCACGCGCCCCAGCCGGAACGAAAGTCCGGCCTCGTACTTGCGGCTGCGGGCGGGTTTGAGGTTGGGATTGGCCAGGTCGGTCAGGATGTCGGTGGTCATGACACTCAGCGTTCCCGTCGGGTCCGTGTTGGAGATTTTGGCCAGGCTGACCCGGTCGAAATAGGCGTCGTCGGGGTAGAGGTAGAGCAGCGTGGGCATCTTGTAGGAGAGGCCCCAACCGCCCGTGACGGCGACGGCCGCCCTGGGCCCTTCGTACAACGAATAGTTGAGGTTGACACGCGGCTCGGCGACGAAGATGTCGTCCTGTCTGGCCTGCGGATCGAGGAACATGTTCGTCAGGCGCACACCGGCCTGCAGGGCGAGCGACGTTCCCCCGATTTTGAGATTGAGCCTGTCTTCAAAGAAGAAGGCGAGGTTGTTCAGCGCCGGAATATCCCGAAACGACCGGGGGCGCAAGGTTTGGCTCGAAATACTTTGCGGCGGCTTGTTTATGTCGTAAAGAAGCCCTCCGCCGAAATTGGCGTCATACCGCCAGTCGACTC
>OLSQ01000706.1_pt1 | contig 31181 bp, 28 predicted proteins | sample 1672561 | NCBI WGS metagenome assembly OLSQ01 (sample SAMEA3136699, study PRJEB25190) | human gut metagenome | biome: human gut; feature: human-associated habitat; material: faeces | place: Austria | collected 2013
AAAATTAACACTGCGGATCATGTTACGGTTGATAAACTGTGTTCCCTTTTTCGGTGTCTCGATCTTCACCCACTGTGCATCCACATCCATCAGTTTTCCCTTGATGCCACCCACATCATTAAATAAACTTACCACACAGTCTTTTCCTATATAAGCATCTAACATTGAACCACTCATAATTTCACATTCCTTTCCATTCTCTGTTACAATAAACGAATTCTCATCCTGAACTGCCAGCATATTGAGGGTATTTACCATATTTAAATTATTGACAGCTGTCATTATTGTTACTGCATCCATACCTTCATCACCTCATAGATATCAGTGTAACATTCCTTCCACATACTTGCAATTACTTTGCAATTGCTTCACAAAACTTTGCGGACGGAATCAGTTTTTCCAGATCTTTGCTGTTGGCATTGTAAAGTCTGCCAGCTTTCATTCTTTCCTAGTTGTTCATATTCATTCTCCTTCTTTTTCTATAAACATTTGCACATTTTCTTTCGTAACCTTCTGATATGCACAGTAAATATATTTGTAGTTTTTAAACGGATTTGGATTTTTTTCATCCTCTGTCACAATCGAAAATGCAAGATTTGCCATTGCTGCTGCCTGCCCTTCTTTATCATTATATACGGTTGCTGCAAGTGTTCCGTCTTTTACCGCTTCAAGCCCTTCTTTTGTCCCATCTATTCCAAAAAATACCGGCCGGTTTGTTTCCGTATACCCGAGCTTTTCATAAGCATCCATAGCACCGAGTGCCATTGCATCATTATTGGCAAGAACAACTTCGATTCGGTTTTTATATTGTCCGATCAGCTGCATCATACGGTTCTGTGCCTGTGCACGGTTCCAGTTTGCAATCTGATAGCTCAGCTTTTCCAGTGCAATTCCCTGTTCTTTCAGACTCTCCACAACACTTTCGGTTCTTATAATGGCATCCTGATGCCCCATTTCCCCCTCAAGAATCACATACTGGATCTTTCCATCATGATTACGGTCCACATCCGGATGTTCCTTGATATAATCCGCTGCAAGCTGTCCCTGCATCTGTCCGGACTGTTTTGCTTTTGCTCCGACATAATATAACTGATCCCACTGCATCAGATCTTCTTCCACAGGTTCCCGATTAAAAAAAATAAGGGGAATATCGTGCTCCTGTGCGGCTGTAATGATCTGCGACGGGTCCGTCCGGTCTGCCAGATTGACGCACAGAATATCACATCCATTGCCGATCATTTCCTGCACCTGATCGTCCTGCGTTCTTTGCGAATTTGCAGCATCCATAATGGTCAGGCTGATATCATATCCCTTTTTTTCCAGCGTCCCGCATTCCCTTTTAAAATTTTCCAGAAGTTCGCCCAGAAAAGTATCTCTCTGGTCATAACATGCGACACCAATATAAATCTGCTTGGGTATTTCCTTTTTTTCGCTTCCACACGCACCATACAAAAGAATTCCCATAAAGCAAAGTAATACTATGGTGTTTTTTATTTTTCTTTTATCCATGATAACCCCTGATTTTACCGGCTGATTGTAAACAGCAGATTCCGGTTCTCCTCCGAAAAAAGATTCTCCCGTGTGAGAACGGTATACGTAATCTGCCGGTCTTTCATTTTATAGAAAAAATTGCGTCGTTTTTTAATAAGTTCTGCAACACTTTCATAGCCTGTATCAAACTCATCTGGGACAACCAGACATTGTGCCCATCCCGCATCCAGATAATAAATTGCTTCCGTTGAATTTCCAATTCCATAAAGCACTGCCCCATTCAGATCATTATCCTTTGCCGCCTCCCCGGCTTCCACAAAACTCGCATTATCCAAAGCCATCACAATATCAACTCTTCTCTGTGTCTGTAAATTAATTTTCTCTTTCGAATCATTTTCTTTTGATACGGACCATAAAATTTCTGCGCCACTCCCCTTTAGTGTATCACAAATCCCTTTATTTCTTTTTATCACTGCTTCCGTGGCATACTGCGAATAAATCCCGATCTTCTTTCCAATCAGATTTCCACGATAATTTTCCAGAAGCTTTTTGGCAAGATCCACCCCCATATGGTAGTGATCCGGTTCTATTGTATGCAATCCGGACGGTTCTTCGGGAAATGTATCCCCCACCACCATTATAGGAACACGTTTTTCCAACTGATTTAACTTTTGCTGCCCATCCCGGTTTGCAATCGGTTTTACGATCACCGCATCTGCGCCTTTTATAATTTCCTGATTCATAACCTCGATTTCATCATTAGCGTTTTCCATATTATCCTTACTGATGATCACAATATCTGCATCATATTCCCGTGCTGCCATTTTCAGTCCATATTTAAATGCTGACCACTCGCTCTCCTCCACATCCGGTATGATCACCGCGATTGTTTCCGGTTCATGGCCGTTTTGCTTATAGATGATAAAGCCGAGAACCAGAATCACGAGAATTCCCAGTATAATCTCTATTATCATAAATGATTTTTTTCCATGTTTCATTTTAAGAATCCTCCGGCATATGGTGTTCCTCAAATTTCCTGCGGTTTTCCTCACTGTAAACAATCTCAGGGATGATAACGGTCACTGTCGTTCCCTCATCCAGTTCACTTTCTATCTGAAGTCCGTATGGTTCTCCAAACAATAACCGGAGCCGGTTATTTACATTTATAAGCCCGACTCCAGAGCCTTTTTTATGTTCACGGTTTGTATCCTTCAATAACAGATCAATCTCCTCTTCCGGAATCCCCATTCCGTTATCCGATACCTGCATAAAGATATTTTCTTGTTCTTTCCATCCGCGAATGAGGATTTTTCCGCAGTCATCCATCTCCCTTACGCCGTAATTGATCGCATTTTCAAGGATCGGCTGCAGCACAAGTTTCACGATACAATCATCCAGAATATCCGGACGGATATCAAATACAACTTCAAACTTGTTTTTATACCGCACTTTTTGTATATTAACATAACTTTGCGCGTGCTGCAGCTCATCCCTTATGCGGATAACCGTATGTCCTTTTGAAAGGCTGATCCGGAAAAGCTTTGCCAGCTGTGTGATCATAAAGGCAGCTTCCTCATTTTTACCGCTCTCTATCATCCAGGTGATGGAGTCTAATGTATTGTATAAAAAATGCGGGTTGATCTGGCTTTGCAGCACATCAAATTCGCTTTTTCTTCTTTCATTCTGTTCCCATATGACTTTTTTCATCAGTTCGGAATTCTGCCGGTAGGATTCCTGAATGGATTGTCCCAGATGCCGGATCTCTGTTGAGCCTCCGATTGCAATCTTTTCTTCTTTTCCTTCCTGATATTCACGCACCGAGTGATCCAGTTTCATAATCGGCCGCGATATCCTCACGGAAATGATGCGGTTTACAAATACAAGCATCATTGCCATAAGCAGTAAAATAAGCAGGACAAACTGCTTTACATCGGCCATCTTATTTGTGAATATTTCATACGGCATAACACAGACCAGGCGCCATCCTGTATAACTGATTGCACCCACCATAACTTTTCTGTGGTTTTTTTCCAAATATTCATCGTAAATTTTTTCTTTGGACGAAGCTGCCTTTACGCTGCTCTCCGTCTCCATGCCATTGTCAATTCTTGCCTGATGCGGATGATAAATCATATTTCCCTCACCATCACACAGATAAAAATACTGTCCTTTTCCTGACATATTGATCCGTTCCATCATACGTGAAATCCCGGAATAGTCCATATCCACAAGCAGCACTCCCAACTGTGTATCTGTCCCATTCGTAAGTTCCACGACACGGCTGGAAGAAATCACCCAGTAATACCGACAGGTACCGTCATCAAATAAATTCTGGACATGGGGTGTGGAAAAATGGATATTCTCCATACGTGTTTTTGCCTGCATAAACCATCCCTGTCTGGTCACATCCGGTTCTTCTTTCTGGGCAACAACCGGCTCTGCTGCCATAAGGCTTCCGTATCCATTATATATAGCAATGCTCCTTAAGTTCTCTTTATTTGCCTCATATAAAAGATTTAACCCTTTGTGGATGGATTCGTTCTGTTCCCGGATATCGTTTTCCTTTATAACATCATAATATGCGGCATCCGATACCTGCCTCATATTCACAAGATAATTTTCTATGGAATCCACCGTCTGATCCATAATCTTTCGGTTATTATCCACAATATTCTGCTGTGTGATCCCCGAAAATCTCCAATATACCATCATGCCCATACAGACCATAATTAAGGTTGATATTACGGAAAATGCAACCATGATGGTTGACTGGATATCTCCCGGTTTATTTTTCATTTTTTTCATATGTTGTCCTGTATTTTGAAGGGGATACCCCAAACTGTCTTTTAAACACATAACTGAAGTAATTTGGATCGGAATATCCCACACTCTTTGCAATCATATAACTTTTTTCCGCGGTTTCCACAAGCATGCGTGCCGCCTTATCCATACGGTATTCCGTCAGGTATCCGACAAAAGAATTCCCTGTTTCTTTTTTGAACATGCTTGAAAAATAAGAATTTGACACGCCCAGTTCTTTACAGATATCGTCAAGACCTAAATCTTCCTGCTGATAATTGTCGTGCACATATTCTTTTGCCCTCCCGATCAGGGATTTCTTGGAATGATACCGGGCATCTGCCATGTCATCATGCAGCATGCAGCAGAATTTTAATAGCCACTTCTGTAAAACCTGCGGTTCTAAATTACACAGTTCATTATACAAAGAACTGATACCTCCCGGTATTTTTGTGGTATCCATTTCATTGTTGACCATAAAATGATACAGTTCGCCAATGAGTTCCATAACTGCCACATGATATTTTTCCAATGATTTCAGGTCAAGAAAATTATGCTGCATGTAAACTTCTATGGCATTTGCAATATCTTCATTTTCTCCAAGGCAGATCTTTTTGAACACATTGGACAGTTCTGTTTTCTCTCCGGCATCCCTTTGGATTTTTCTCTGTGGAACAATCTCTTTTAAATTTATCGCCCGGTTGCTTCCATATAAAACACGATAGGACACCGCTTCCCTGGCGCTTTGATACGATACTGCAATCTTTGCAATGTGCCCACATACCTGACCGATCCCTATGGTTACTTTTGCCCCCATAATATGATGGATATATTTACAGAAACGGTCACAGGCATCCGTCAGTTCTGAAATTTCTTCCTCACTTTTTAACTGCATAATCATAATGGTATCCCCAAGATAGCGAAAACGCTTCGCGTTCCATTTTTCCCCGAGGTTCTCCCCTGCCTGCCGGTCTACCGATACCGAAAGCAGCCGTATATCCATGCCCTCCGGAACCTGACTTGCCGATGTGTGTATGATCAGGCAGCAATACCACGGGCCTGTAAAAGCAATCTGGTAATCCTTAAAATAATGCGGCATCTCCTCTTCCGGAATACGTCCTTCAATAAGCGTTGTATACAAATTCGCCTGCAGCATCGGAAGGGAATCCGCATAATATTTTTTCAAAAGATCCGTATTTCTTTTTTCACTGATCTCATAGTCCAGTTTCTCTTTCAGACGCTTAAACACTTCTGTTATTTCAACAGCATTGAGCGGCTTTAAAATATATTCCTCGATTTCAAGATGCACGGCTTCTTTTGCATATTCAAAATCATCAAATCCGGTAAAAAGCAGAATTTTTGTTGCCGGATACTTTGCTTTTATATGCGCACACAATTCCAGTCCGTCCATATACGGCATCCGGATGTCCGTCATAACAACATCCGGCTGCATTTCTTCAAGCATATCCATTGCTTTAAATCCGTTGTTTGCATGCCCGGTAACCTGAAAGCCGAGTTCCTCCCATTTGACTTTTTTAACGATGGCTTCAATGACTTCTTCTTCATCATCCACCAGCAATAATGTATACATACCTCTTCCCCCATGTTATTTTGTTTATTATAGCAATTTATCCAGATAAAGTAAAACCTTTCCAACATAAAACAGAGATGCCCTGCATGTTTCATGCATCATCGGCATCCCTGCTTTTTCATTGTAGAGGAGAGTATATGTTTTATTTTTTCTGAACGTATTTCAGACAATCCAGTGTTACTGCAACAAGGATGATAATACCTGAGAATACGAACTGGAGGTTTGTATCAATACCCAGTATTGTAAGGGAGTAAGTTAATGCGGTAAAGATACATACACCGGTAACAACACCGGAAATCTTACCAATACCACCGGTAAACGATACACCACCGACAACGCAGGCTGCAATGGCATCCATATCCCAGCCCTGTCCATAAGCGGCGGAACCGGATCCAACCATTCGGGTACATTCAAGCCAGGAACCAAATCCGTAAAGGATACCTGCCATAATAAATGCACTAAGTGTTACTGCAAAGACAGAAATTCCTGAAACAGCTGCTGCCTCCGGATTTCCTCCGACTGCATAAAGATTTTTACCAAAGGTTGTTTTGTTCCAGATAAACCATACAATGACAATTGCTGCAACTGCCCAGAGAATGATGGTCGGGAATCCATTGACTTTTGGAATTACCATATTCGGAATGGTCGGCTCGATCGCTCCGAAGGAAACACCTTTTGTCGCATAGGTTACCAGTCCAAAAATGACAAGCATGTTTGCCATGGTCGATATAAACGGATGCATCTTGAATTTCGCTGTAAAAAATCCGGCTATACTTGTAAAAAACGTACATAATACAATACATGCTACCAGTGCAAGAACGACTCTTGCCGGTGTCGGTACTTTCGTAAAATCAAAGATGTGTCCGAACACACCACCTGTATTTACACCCTGATGCATGATAATGGTTGCGGTTGTCATTCCCATACCAACCATTCGTCCAACGGAAAGATCCGTTCCGGTAAGAAGGATGAGTCCTGCAACTCCAAGTGCCAAGAACATTCTTGGCGATGCCTGCTGGAGAATATTTAAGATATTGTTATAGGTAAGCAGCGGCGTTCCTTTTTTGATTGGAGTTATGATACATAACGCAACAAAAATAAGAATGATCGCGATGTAGAGTCCATTCTGTAAAAGGAATGTTCTCCGGTTAAATGTATACTTATAATTTTCCCATTTCTGTGCCTGGTTTTCTGCAAATGTAAATTTGGACAACCGGAGCAGATCAATCAGATGATACTTGTAACTGTACGCATCATGCTTCCGGTCTTTGATCCTCTGATACTCTTTTTCCAGTTCGATCTTTTCATTGGAAACACGGTTCTTATATACATAATTTTCTTCTTTGACCTCTGCCTGGGCGGAAGTCTTTGCCAGAGTTTCTTTGTGTTCCTTTTCAATCTTTTCAAGTCTCTTCTGATGCTCCTGCAGTGCCTGTTCCTTTTCCGCTATACAGCTTGCCTTAACCGCATTATAATATTTGTCAAAATTATTTTTGAGATAATTTTCTGCTTTCCCGATCAGTTTTGCGATCTGGTCTTTGTTCTGTGCCTCTACCGCTTTTGCCTGTTCAAGCTCCTTCTGGCAGGATGCAATCTCAGAATTTTTTTCCCCTTTGGAAAGTGTTTTATCTCTTTTTACGTTTTCGATCATGCTCTGGTACATAATGACTTTTGCCGTACCATCTTTTCTGAGTTCATCTATCTCTTTTTGTATTTTTCCGACATATTCCTCAATCGGCTGACGCAGTGTTTTTTCCTGCTCCGCTGTAAGAATCTTGCTATTTGCCATATCTGTCCCCCCTGCCTATAAATATTTCGCGCTGAGGCGAAGTAATTCTTCCTGATTCGTTTCCTTTGTATTGACAATGCCCGCAAGCCGTCCGTTCGACATGACACCGATCCGGTTTGTAATACCAAGGATTTCCGGCATTTCAGAAGAAACCACGATAATGGTCTTTCCCTGTTTTGCCATCTGTATGATCAGGTCATAAATTTCATATTTTGCGCCGACATCAATTCCTCTTGTCGGTTCATCCATCATAAACACCTTCGGTCCACGCTCGAGCCACTTTCCAAAAATAACCTTCTGCTGGTTTCCTCCGGAAAGACTTGAAATCATATCGTTTGGTCCCAGACATTTGGTATGCATGACTTTAATTTCATTTGCGGTAGCCTTTGTCATTTTCGGTTCTGAAAGTGCCGCGCCTTTTTTATATGCATTAAGATTTGCAATGGTTGTGTTAAACGTCAGATTTCCTTTCAGGAATAATCCATTTGCCTTTCGTTCCTCTGTAATAAGCGCGAATCCATAATCCATTGCCTCTTTTGCACAACTGAAATTCATAAGCTTATGGTTCAGATAAACACGCCCTGCGGCTCTTGTGCGGATACCGAATATGGTTTCCAGCAATTCTGTCCGTCCGGCTCCCACAAGACCATATAAGCCAAAAATCTCCCCCTCACGGACATCAAATGTAACATCCTGTAAATACGGCTCATATTTTGTGGACAAATGCTGGATCGATAAAATAACATCTTTCGGCTGATTATCCACCGGTGGAAAACGGTTTTCCAGCACACGACCTACCATTGCGGTAATCAGTTCATTCATATTTGTTTCTTTTGCACTTTTTGTCATGACCAGATTTCCATCCCTGAGTACGGAAATATCATCACAGATCTCAAATATTTCATCCATTTTATGGGAAATATAAATAAGAGAGATGCCCTGGTCACGAAGCATCCGCATCATATCAAAAAGTTTATCAACTTCCTGTACGGTAAGTGATGATGTTGGCTCATCCAATACGATTACTTTCGAATTATATGAGATTGCCTTTGCAATTTCACACATCTGCCGCTGGGAAACGGACATATTTCTCATCGGCTGATCCAGATTCACCGTCATTCCCAGTTTCCGGAATAATTCCGAGGCTTCATTTTTCATTCTTCCCTCATCGATCATCCCAAGGGCATTTACCGGGTATCTGCCAAGAAAGAGATTATCCACAACATTTCTCTCCAGGCACTGGTTTAACTCCTGATGCACCATTGCAATCCCATTTTCGAGTGCATCCTTCGGGCCGGAAAAATTCACTTCTTTTCCGTCAAGGTATATAGTTCCTTCGTCTTTCTGATAAGTTCCAAAAAGACATTTCATCATTGTTGACTTACCGGCACCATTTTCTCCCATAAGTCCCATAACTGTTCCTTTTCTCACATCAAGGTTGATATGATCAAGTACTCTGTTGCGGCCAAATGATTTACTCATGCCACGTATCGATAAGATAATATCTTTGCTCTGATCCCCCATACTATCCGCTCCTATCCTTTTGTTTTCGGGGAGAGAACCTCATTTCTCCCCCCGAAGTTAAGTTGTTTTACTGATTTAAAAGAGCTGTGTAAGAAGCTGCATTATCTGTTTTCACCATGTTGACGGCAAAAGCATCGTACTGTCCCGGATTGCCCAGACGGTTTGTGATATTAGACTCTGTCTGTCCATCACCGCCAATATACTCAACATCCAGATTTAAAAGGTCATCATACTTCTGTAACAGCGGCTGATAGGTAGAACTTAAGAAGTTATCAGAAGCATTGTAAATATTCAGCCATACCTTCTTTGTCGGATGGGCAGATGCATCTAACTGCTTGGATACCGGTTCCCATACAACGGTAGAATCTGTAAAATCTTTGTAGTTATCAGAGGTTACTGCCACGTTCAGGGAATAGTAAGATCTCTCGTCTTCTTTGTATACATAAACGTCACTGCTTAATACATTTCCTGCATCGTCTGCAGTTCCGATACCCGTGTCAACATCTACACCATCCAGTGCATTTCTAAGAACACGCAGTGTCAGGTATGCCTGTACGTCTGCATGCTGGCTGATCGTTCCACCGTAGCCTTCTGCAATTGCTGCAACTGCATCGCTGTTTGCATCATATCCGAATGTCGGTACACCGTTATCCTTTGACCATGCATTAAACATTGACATACCCATTCCATCATTATTAGATACAACGATATCAATGGAATCTCCGAAAGAAGATGACCATGTACCAATCGCATTACCTGCTGTTGCTGCATCCCATGTAGCACCTGCTGAGTTTTTCATTTCCTGGGAGGCAAGTTCACGGATCACATAGGTTTTTCCACCTACTTCAATGCTTCCGTCCTGAACCTGTGATGCTTTTCCATCGGTATTGGTTCCTGCCGGTGCACTGTCTGCCTCGCCGTTTTTATCCACTGCTGTTCCAAGTGCTTTTCTGACACCTCTTGTACGGGCAATGGAATCATTGTGACCGATATCACCGATTGCTAAAACATAGCCGATCACGCCATCTCCGTTACGGTCAATCTTGTCAATATTTTTCTCGATGTAATCTTTTACCATGGTACCCTGAAGTTCTGCACCCTGATTTGCATCAAACCCTACATAATAAGTATCTTTGTTAAAATTGAGTGCTGTCATATCGAGTTCTCCTGTAGAACTGTTTGACGGCTGACGGTTAAACCATACCAAAGGTTTATCCTTGTTTGCGACAGTTGAGGTAGAAGTGCCTCCCCCTGTATTGCCTGCCTGTGTGCCACCGCCGTTGTTTCCCCCATCGGCTCCGCATGCTGCGGTTGAAAGTGCAAGTACCGCCATCATCATAATTGCAACAATTTTCTTTTTCATAAGAATTTCCCCCTTCTTGTTTTGTTTGTAATGCTAGTATACGGGATTTTTATCTTATAAACTATAGAATATTTTTTGATTCACATTAAAAATTTTATTATTTTTTCGTCATTTGTTCATTTTTTATAATTTTTTCCTTTATATCTCCGTCATTCTGCCATTTGTTTGCACGAAAAAAGAAGCCACCTTCTTTTACGAAAATGACTTCTTAAAATCAAACCTTTTATGCGTCTAATCCTGCATGATATCCCATATAGATCGCGCTTGCAATATTGCTCGGGCGCACGCAGTCACCGATCTCACGGACAACCGGAGGAAGAATCACCGATCTTCTCGATGAATCCGAACTGTTATTTTATCTCAATCTCAAACAGCGGATCGCCTGCTTTTACCGCGCCGTCTACAATGAGCCGGATGCTCTGATTTTCCTCAAGTTCCGTACACAGAATCGGGGAAACCATGGACGGTGCGTTGGCATTCAGATACTCCAGATCAAGTTTTAACATCGGATCGCCCTTTTTCACCATCTGCCCGGTTTCCACCAGCGCTTCAAAACCTTCTCCGTTTAATTTTACGGTATCGATTCCCACATGGATCAAAAGGCTCACACCGCTGTCTGTCACAAAACCGATCGCATGCTTTGTGTCAAACACAAATGCAACCTCGCCGTCTTCCGGTGCACACACATAGGCATCCTCCGGTGTGACGACTGCGCCGTCCCCCATCATCTTCTGTGCAAATGCATCGTCCGGTGCTGTCGCAAGATCTGCCGCATTTCCGGTGATCGGACTGGAAATTACAATGCGCTCATGCTCCGCAAATGTATCCTCCGCCGTCTCCAGATAATCTTCCAGATTGGATTTGATCACGGTGACATTCGGTCCGTAGATGACCTGCACACCGTTTCCTTTGTGCACGACTCCGGTAGCTCCGGTTGCCTTTAACAGTGCATCATCAACTCTATCCACTTCAATTACTGTGCAGCGCAGTCTTGTCGCACAGCAGTCTACATCCGAAATATTTTTCTTTCCGCCGAGTCCTCTGGTGATCGCGGCACTTACCTCATCCTCCGGACCTGCTGCCCGGGTTTCTTTTCCTGCTTCTTTTTTTGCATTCACATCTGCCTTTGTATACAGCTTGGTTTCTGTATCATCGTCTTCTCGCCCCGGTGTCTTAAAGTTAAACTTTTTGATCATAAACTTAAAGATAAAGTAGTACAGGAAGAAATAAATAATGCCGACCGGAATCACACGCACCCAGCTCGTCTTTGCATTTCCCTGCAAAATACCAAACAGGAAGAAATCCAAAAATCCACCGGAAAACGTAAGTCCTACTGCAATATTTAACATGTGCGCGATCATGTAAGCCGATCCCGCAAGAACGACCTGTACGGCAAAGAGTGCCGGAGCCACAAACAGGAAAGAAAATTCCAGAGGCTCTGTGATACCGGTTGCCATGCAGGCAAGTGCTGCAGACAGTAACAGTCCGCCTGCCGCTTTCTTTTTCTCCGGTTTTGCACATTGATACATGGCAAGTGCTGCTCCCGGAAGACCAAAGATCATAAAGATAAACTCACCGGAGAAATACCGGGTGGCATCTGCGCTGAAATGTGTGATATTTGCAGAATCTGCAAGCTGGGCAAAGAAAATATTCTGTCCACCCTGTACCATCTGTCCGGCAACTTCCGCTGTGCCGCCCACTGCGGTCTGCCAGAATGGCATATAAAATACGTGATGCAGACCAAACGGAATCAGCGCACGCTTGATCAGTCCGAAGATCAGAGTTCCCACATAGCCGGAACCTGTCACGAGACCGCCCAGCGCATAGATACCGTTTTGTACGGCAGGCCAGATGAAATACATCAAAATGCCGATAAACATGTATACAATTGTGGAAATGATCGGTACAAACCGTGTACCTCCAAAGAATGACAGTGCATTCGGAAGCTGGATGCGGTAAAACTTATTGTGCAGTGCTGCCACGCCAAGTCCTACGATAATACCGCCAAACACGCCCATCTGCAATGACTGGATACCACAGACGGAAGTAATCGTTCCTTCCAGTACGTCTTTTGCGATTGATCCGTCATCTAAAATCTTGCCGTTTAAGGTCAGCATGGCATTGATCGCTGTATTCATAACAAAATATGCGATCACCGCAGACAGTGCGGATACTTCCTTTTCCTTCTTTGCCATACCGATTGCAACACCGATGGCAAAGATGAGCGGCAGGTTATCAAACACCGCACTTCCGACCCTGCTCATGATTGTAAGCAGGGCATGCAATAGCGTTCCCTCTCCGAGAATTGCTGTAAGTCCATACGTTTCAATCGTGGTAGCGTTCGTAAACGAACTTCCAATTCCAAGCAGCAGCCCGGCAACCGGAAGAATTGCGATCGGAAGCATGAAGCTTCTGCCGACGCGCTGCAGAACACCAAAAATTTTGTCTTTCATTTTCCGTACTCCTTTTTGAGTTTGTCACTGCCACTATTTTGTACAAAAGAAGAGACACTCATACACATAAACGCTTATTATGTGTATAAATGCCTCTTTTTTAACTACGCACCACTCTTTGCTACAGGTCATGAAGAATCGTCTTCCATGCCTCACACAACCGCGCGAGCGACCATGCGGCATTGGCGGGACTTGTGGACGGAAGCACTGTCGCTTCAATTCCCGTGACCGGAAACTGGTATCTTTTATAAAGCTGCCCTGCCTTGTTTCCGTTTGCATAAATCTGTGTCACGTTCGTTTTTTCCAGAATCATGCCAATGTCCGTTGGCTGTACATTTTTAATACTGCTGTCGCTCGAGCCTTTGATGTCACAGCTTTGGATCACATCCCACAGGGCAATCCGGTGGGCAAGCAGCATGGCTTTTTTCTCCTCAATTGTCTCCGGGACCGGCTCCTTTAAAAGTGTTGCAAGCACTTTCCAGAAACGGTTCTGTTTGTGCCCGTAATAAAAATTGTTTTCTCTTGATTTGACGGACGGCAGAGTTCCTAATATAAGGATTTCGGAATCTTTGTCGTACACCGGTTCAAACGAGTGGACAATGTGTTCATATTCCATGGCGGTCTCCTTTTAAATACGAAATCACTTCTAAAAGATCCGGTAACACCACTTCCGCTTTTTCCTGCATCTCCGCAGTTTCCGGCAGCAGATCCGGCACCATGATCGGGTGCAGTTTTCCCGCATGAGCCGCGCGGATTCCGTTGTAGGAGTCCTCGATGGCATACGCACGCTCCGGCTTCACCCCGAGTTCTTCGCAGGCTTTTAAGAAAATATCCGGTGCCGGTTTGCTGCGCTCCACCATATCTCCGCAGATCACCTGATCAAAAAAATCTAAAATTCCGGCATCCTTAAGCTGGTTTGTCACCGTCTGTCTCCGTGTAGAAGAGGCCAGTGCAATTTTTTTCCCTTCTTCTTTTAAAAAGGTAAGCAGCTCCACAACGCCCGGTTTCATTGGAAGTCTGCCGCCATCATATCTGCTGTGATAGATGACAGAGGACTCTTTCGCATAAGAATCATACGGAAAATCGGCTCCGTAGGTTTCCAGCATAATCTCCCTTGTCCGTTTCATCGTTGTTCCCGTACAGGAAAGCACCGCCTGTTCAATATCCGGAATATTATATTTTTTTGCAAGCTCTTTCCAGCACTGCATCACAGCCCGCTCGGAATCAAAAATCACACCGTCCATATCAAACACAACGGCATCATAATCTATACTATTTTCCATACTGTTTCGCATACCAATTCCTTTCTGTCTCCCTTGACGATTTCATTTTAGCATGACATAATACCTCTAACAATAGCAAGTAACAAAGGAGCATTTATTAACAAATATTGCCCAAAAATTACTGCGGGAGTTTAAAGAATATGGAAAAATCGGTCGCCTGGGTGGTGATGAATTTTCCATTATGATTGATCATCCTATAAGAAAACAGGAGCTGATTCGGAAATTTGATATATTTGAAAAAGAAATTTCCGGTCTGCTGTCGGATTCCCATAAGGTGAGTTGCAGCATTGGTGCCTACTATTTTGACACCCCTCAGGACTTCCAGACGATCTATGCTAATGCAGACAAAATGCTTTACAAGGCAAAAGAACGCGGTCGCGCCTGCTGGGTAATCAATGAATAACACACGATTATTTTACTTCTGAAAGAATTTCTTCACAGAGCTGTTTTCCTTTTTCCGTCAGCAAAATACATTTAATTTTGTGATTCTGTGGCATCTCCTTTAATTCCACATAGCCATTTTCAAGGAAGGATTTTACAACCAGGTGAATGGACTGTTTCGGATAATGCGTATCCTCGCTGATTTGCTTTTGCGTACAGTTCTCTTTCATCCGCTTAAAATAATATACAGAAAGCAAAATGCCAAAACTCGGATACGGTGTTTACCAGACACCACCTATGATCCGAAAACCGTAGAGTGGTTTATGTCGATCTTATAATCGATTCTACAATTGATTCTACAATTGATGTAAAGAAAAAGTTCCCATACTCACACCCGAGTATGGGAACTGATATTTTACAGATTTCTGTTAATCAGATTATCAATAAATCCAATAGATACATCTTTCATCTTTAATGCATTTACTCCTAATACTAAGAATAAGCAGGTTCTGAAAATGTCAATCAGATTTGTAATCAAATCAATCACCTGACTTACCTTATCATAACTGAACATTCCATCAAACAGATATACCATGGAAGCAATCCATGAAAGAACATCCGGAATCAACCCAATTACTGTAACTACAAATGAAAACAGTATTAAAATAGCAACTGCCTTAATTGCCACACGCTTAAGCCACCCATCTTTCTCTGCGATCAAAGCATATCCTCCCAGCAGAAGTACCGGAACATATCCTCCAAATATTGCTGCAAAATAGATTGCTGCCGCAAATAATCCAACGGTAATACCGAACTTTGTCTTCGGCATCGGAGCGGCCTGCGGTGCGTATACTGCCTGCTGCTGTGCCATATTCGGATTTGGTGCCGCTGGTGCGCCAACCGGCTTGCCACATGCCACGCAGAATTTTGTTCCTGCCGGCATCTTTGCTCCACAACTTGCGCAGAACACTTCTGTCTTATTGTTTGTGTTGTCCATGATTTTTCTCCTTTTCGTTTTCTAAACATTCATTCTACACAAGTGTATCATTTGTCTCCTGCCACGTCAATTTCGGATTGCTTTTAACATATCGAGCAACCCCTGTTCCTTCATGATTGCAATCCCCTGTCCTTCATCACCGAGTACAAGCAAATTATCTCCCGGTTTGATGTCAAAGATTTTTCTTGCCTTGGCAGGGATCACAATCTGCCCCTTATCACCAACTTTTACCATACCAAATACATGCTTTCCCTTCGGTGGCACCCCCAGCCCAAGTGATTTTTCTTTATCATAGCTGATCAGATCATCCACTGTAACACCGAACACATCCGCAAGCTTTTTGCATTTTTCAATATCCGGCAACGACTCTCCGGTCTCATATTTGGATAACGTCTGCCGGGATACATTAATCTGCTCTGCCAGCTCATCCTGCGACATATGATGTAATTTTCGAAGTTCGATTAAATTATCTGCAAACATCTTTCTTCTTTCCTCCCATTCCACAAATCAGCCAACGTAGTACCGGAATACGGCTGATGATTGCATATGCCAGATATGCTCCTGCAAAACCGGCAACTGCTACACATAAGTATATCACAGGAACCGGAAGATTTTTTGCATACATGGTCAAATAATACGCTGCCATTGCAATAAACAAATAATGAAACAAATACAATCCCCATGATTTTTTACCTATCCACTCCGTAAACGCATTGGAAAAATCTCCCCATTTTTTCATAACAGCCAACACTGCGAGCACCGTAATCCATGCAAATACATTACACAAAGGTGTGTCCAAAACGGAATGTTCCGCATATGGCTTTCCCCAATAGATTACTGTAAACGCAATCGCAAGCGCCAAAGCACATACCAACAATAAAAGCCAGCATTTTTCCAGTCTCTCCATCATCTCATCATGCGAAAAGATAAAATATCCAAGGAAAAATCCCAATCCATAAATTCCAAAACGATATACCACAATCATCGGAGTGTTCAAAATCTGTGCAGCTCCCCAGACAACCAGTGCAAGCAAAATTACAAATGGCACAGTAGCTTTGCCACCCAATGCCCAAAGCTTATCTTTTTCTATCTTTTGTACCCATACCAGAATCACAGAAAACACCCACAGCATCTGAATATACCACAGCGGTCCAATACCACTGGCAACCATGATCACAAACAGTACCGGTTTCGGAACATTTGCCATACTATCCAATGCCCCACTCAAAAGCATATTGTAATACCCCAGTATCCACCAGAATACCAGCAAACCAAGCGTGGATGGCACGAAAAGCTTTCTTGTCCTGCTTTTTAAAAATGCTCCATGTGTCTGCCTGGCAAGTGCATATCTTGCACTCATTCCGGATACTACAAACAGCAGAAGCATGAACCACGGATAGACCAGATACTGATATGTATCCTGATACTGCACTCTGGAAAAAGGACCGATCACACCAAACGTTTCAATTCCGTTAAACATATAGATCACATGATACAACACAACCAGAACTACCGTCATCCACCGGATATTGTCAATGTATAACCTTCTCATATATTTCCCACCTTTTCTCTTATTTTTAACATCATTATAAAATGTGCAAAAAAAGAAATCCACCAGGTATTCTTAACAATACCTGATAGATTTCGTTAAAAAAACGGGCATTTTTACATTCCACATTTCCATATCACAATTCGATGCAAAGACAAACTCAGAACTGTCTTAAATATTTTACAAGCATATCAATCACTGCACTGCTTTCCGGAAGAAATGGTTCAAACACACTGAATGCGTGTGTAAGTTTTTTATTTTTCGGGAAATCCACCAGCTCATGTTCTTTTCCTGCACGCTCCAATGCTTTTTCGAAACGGATCGTATAATTTCTCAGATAATCATCGTGACTTGTTACAAGCCATGCCGGCGCAAGCGCCTCGATCAGTTCTGGATTTTCCGGATTCACATATTTGCCAAACGATGTCTTCTTATAATTTTTCCCATACAGACACTTCGGAAGAAACATGCCAATCTTGTCAAATTTTGCAGTATAAAACATGCCACTGATCAATCCGAGGGCATTCACTTTCAGATCCGACGGACGGACGCCTGCTGCTTTTGCAATTTTCCGGTTATTCTGTATTGCATTCGTATAAGTAATCAGACAGGCTCCACCACTGTCGCCCACCATGTATACATGGGATAAATCGCCCCCATCTTCTGCTGCATGCTCTTTTACAAAATCCATCGCAGTAAATACATCCCGTAACTGATCAAAAATCTTACAGTCCGGTACCAGCCGGTATTCTATACTGTATACGAGGAACCCTTTTTTGCAGAGCAATGCACAAAAGCCCCTGTTAAACTCTTTATTTCCAAGAAGCAGACCGCCTCCATGAACATTGATGACAATAGGAAGGACCTTTCCCTCCATAGATTCCGGGCGGTATACATCCAGACGATGTTCTTTGTCATCTGCTGCATACGCAATATTTTCCGTGCACTTTACCCCATCCGGTAATGGATACTTTTGCTCCCGCTCGACACATGATTTTTCAAAATCACTCCGCTGTTTATAAAATTGTTCGATGATAAAATTACGCATTGATACCTCTCATATCTCTACATTGATTGCAAACCGGCAAAATCTGCCGCTTTTGTACTCCTGCGTTCTATTATATCATCTCTCTTCCATGATGGAAATCAATATTTCTCCAATATCTCCATTTACACAGATCGATTTTTTACGGATTTCCTCCGGTGCATAGGCCTCTCCATGGTTCAGGCACACATACGTTGCCTCCGGCATAGTTCCGGTCATTTTCCAAAACGGATATTTTATAATTCCCGGAGTGTTATACCCTACGCCCAGTTCCAGAAAAAGAATTTTGCAGTTCTTTCTCGTTCGAAGGAAATTTTCGTACCGTTCTGCTGCCTGATGCCATCCCTCGTCTTCCACAAATTTTTCATCCGCACGCAGATTCATTGTCATCGGCTTTCCACAATGCGGGCACTTCGGAACCAGATTGGAAGGAATATGTCTGTTTTCTTTCTCCTTTTGCTCCTGCGGTCCTGTCAAATTTCCATCCGCTGAGAAATCATATCCCTGTGCCCGCAACATTTCTTTCACCATCTCTTTGTTGTCATATGTCTCCTGACAGCATGGCTGACTGCATTGCCAAAGCCCATAATCTCCCTGCGTATAGAACAGTCTTTTTTTCTCAAAACCAGCTTTCTGAAAACAATGATCTACATTCGTCGTAAGCACAAAATAGTCCTTGTCCTTTACCAGATCAAACAGTCTGTCGTAGACCGGTTTGGGTGCATCCATATAGCGGTTGATGTAAATATAACGGCTCCAGTATGCCCAATGTTCTTCCAATGTTTCATAGGGATAAAAGCCACCGGAATACATATCGGAAAAATGATACTTTTGTGCAAAGTCCGAAAAATACTGGTCAAACCGTTCTCCGCTGTAAGTAAATCCTGCCGACGTGGAAAGCCCTGCTCCGGCTCCGATTACCACTGCATCTGCATCCGCAAGTCTTTCTTTTATCAAAGAAATTTTATTTTCCAAGCTGTTGTTCATAAAGTTCTTCATCTTCTTCCTTAAAAACATTAAATACCACCTTTAGGTCCGAATCATAGTTTTTCTTATATTCTTTTACTGTCTGCACGGCAAGTTCCGCCGCGCGCGCATTCGGGAAACAGAATACGCCTGTCGAAATGCAGCAAAAAGCAATACTTTTTACATTATATTCATCTGCAATTTTCAGACAGGATTCGTAACAAGATTTCAACAATCTCTCGTGTTCTTTTGTAAGTTTTCCACGCACAATCGGACCAACCGTGTGGATGACATAATCGCATGGCAGATTAAATGCAGGTGTGATCTTTGCCTGTCCGGTCGGCTCTTCGTGCCCCTGTTTTTCCATCAGATCGCCGCAGTATTTGCGCAACTGGATTCCCGCGTATGTATGGATGCAGTTGTCAATACAGTTGTGGCATGGCTGGTAGCATCCCGTCATTCCACTGTTGGCGGCATTTACGATTGCGCCCACTTTTAACCTTGTGATATCGCCCTTCCATAGATACAGATCCGGCTGAAACTCCCGCATATCAGAAAGTGTTACTTCACCTTTTTCTATATTCTCCTGCTTTAAATACGCATCCTGAATTTGTGCAAACGCATCATCGATTTCCTTCGGTGCACGGATGTTCATAAGTGAGCGGAGCAACTGTTTTTGCCCCGTTGTATTGTCTGGAATCTGTATCTTTTTATATTGCGGCTCTTCCTCTAACAATCTGTCGATCAGATATCTGCGCCTTTCTGCCTGATTCATACTTCTTCTCCTATCTGTCCTTTGCAAAAGCAAATAACTTCCTGTGCTCTTCCCCCGCGCTCTTATCCTGCACGCGTAATCGCCTGTACCGGACAGTTTTCATAACAGCTTCCACAATGCAGACAATTGTTTTGCCGGATGGTAAACGGCGCTCCTGCATCAATGCATCTCTGCGGACATTTCGTCTGACAGTTTCCACAACCGATGCAGGCATCTGTTATGTAATAGCCCTTTGCCGGAAGCTTCTTTTCTGTGTCTATTGTAGCACTTCCAAGATGATAAATGTCCCGGAAAATCGGATGGACCCCGAGATTAAAATACTCCACCTCTCCCTCGTCAATGCAGAAAATAATACCAATGTCACGAGTATCTCCCGGATACACATTTGCAAGATACGGCTGTTCCCCGAAAATTTTATCGCGCCACTTAATCTGCTGCTCCTCATCGACCGCGTACGCTTTTCCGCTGAGGCGAATCATCTCTTTATACTTTGTGTAACAGAGGATCTGCACTCTTCCGTCTCGCTGCAGCTCTTTACAGAAATTTTTGCCCCGCGCCGTAAAAAAATATAATGCATCCGGTTCATAGTGGATGGCACTGATATTGCGGATCTGTGGCGCACCATCGCTGTCTACGGTGGCAAACGCAAGCACTCCGACCAGTTCCATTTTCTTTAAACATGTGGCTAAATCCATTTCTATTCATCCTTTCAATCTTTGACACTCACGTGCCTTCTAACATCTATCTATATTTTTCATCATGCAGAATGCATCCGCCGTTTTAAACAGAAAATTATCCTGACAGAACACACAGATGACCGTCAGTGCTCCATAAAAGCCATTTCTTATTTTCGAATCGAATGTCTTGCTTTCACAACCTCCATAAATGCCATAGCCTGCTTCTCCTTTATCAAAATCATTTCAAGCAAATATTTTTCTCTTGTTTTTTACGCTTACAGTGTTTCTCCTGTCAACGCATTTTTTGTTTTCCAACACTGCGGATCTGCCCCGTAAAAGCTTCCGGTCGTACCGTTCGCCACAGCCGGGCAGCCTCTGCACCAAGCTTTTAATTCGCACTTGCTGCATTTTTCAAACTTCTTGTAATCCCGGTATTGCTCCATCTGACAGATCCACACGTCCGCGAGTCTGTCCTCGAATACATTTGCCACTTTACTGTTCATCACTCTGCGGCACGCCATCACATCGCCGTTCGACGAGATCGTGATATGACAGTTTCCACAGTTGCATCCACCATAGATCATGCCATCCTTTGCATTTTCCGGTATCTCAAACTGTCCTGTTTCGTATTCATAGAGCGTCCACAGATGATCCTTTTTATTAAAATAAGTCTCGCATCCCGCCGCCTCATATGCCTTATATTTTTCATCACAGATTTCTAAAAGATTGCGATACTCCTGTGGCGTCATGCTCGTATCCACCTCGCCACCGGTCGGCACATAGCGCGAAAAAGCGTACACTTTTACTTTCGCTTTCACTACCGCATCAATAATATCCGGTATCTCATGCATATTTGTTTTCGATACCGTGCTCATAATAATACTTTTGATTCCCACACGATTCAGGCAGCCGACTTTCTCCAATGTCAGCGCAAAACTTCCCGGTTTTCGGAACCAGTCGTGCGTTTTTTCCATTCCGTCCAATGACATCTGGTACTTTTCACATCCGCAGACTTTTAACATTCTGCAGATTTCATCATCCAGATGAAACGGATTTCCCATAATCGTAAATGGGATTTCTTTGCTTTTTAACAAAACCATCAGTTTCCAGAAATCAGGATGAAGGATAGGATCTCCGCCGGTAATATAGAAATATGGCTTTCGATTATAGACCTTGCAGAAATCCTCGCAGTTTGCAACGACTTCCTGCATCTGTTTCCATGTCATGCTTTTTAACTCCTGACAGCCTTCGCCCGAAAATATATAGCAATGCTTGCATCGCTGATCACATTCATCCGTGATATGCCATTGAAATGAAAAATACTGCATCATCCTATCCTCCTTTTCTTTGAACATCAGCCCATTTGAAGTTGCCTTCGGCAAGGACTGACGCTGCATGTCAAGTTTTCATAGAAAACTTGACACATTTCCTTCTTACTTGTCAGATGCTCCGCAAGCTGTGCCGCATGCTGCCGGCTTCTCTGTCGGTGCATCACTTGCTCCACATGCGGTACCACATGCTGCCGGTTTCTCTGTTGGTGCATCTCCTGCTCCACATGCGGTTCCGCATGCTGCGCTTGTCTGCTCTCCGTCCTTCTTGTCCCATCCAAAAATGTTTGATAATGCCATCTTCGTTACCTCCTAAAAATGTATTTGTGGGCTGTGCCCCTTGACACCCTTAGGATAGCAAGTTCAAACCTTCAAAAAAAGTACGCACTTTTTTATTACATAGTTACCTTATGGTGACTACTGTGCATTTTCAGGCTTTTCGCTATACGAATACGCGTCTGCCTGTATGCAGTTTCAGGTAAATATGTGTAATCAAAGCTGCGTACTTTTTGTGTACCATATCTGTATAAAAATTGGTGGCCGGAATTCGACCACCATTTAAAGTGCATTTTTACATATATGTTTCCTCAAACTGGCTGACCGGAATCGGTTTCGAGAAATAATATCCCTGATAGACTCCGCATCCCATCTGTGTCAGTTTATCCACCTGTTCCTTTGTCTCAACACCTTCCGTGACAACGGAAAGACCAAGCGTCCGGGTGAGTGATATGATTGTGTTGATAATAGACATACTTTTTTCAAGATGTTCCGGTTTGGTGGTCCTTAAAAAGCCCATATCTATTTTCAGCACATCAACATCCATGTCTTTTAATGTATTGAACGAAGAGTAACCACTTCCAAAATCATCAATTTCCACCTGAAAACCATATTTTCTGAACTTTTCAATTCTTTCGAGTTCGCCATCTGTTCCAGTCATGATTGCTGTTTCCGTAATCTCCAGTTTCAATGTAGAAGGAATAATTTCATATTTTTCTACAAGGTTCGTAATTGTCTTGTATACATCCATATAATAAAAATCTTTTGTGGAGATATTTACCGATATATACAGATCATTCCGTCCATTTTTCTGCCAATCTGCAAGTTTTTGTACAGCAAGTTCCCATACAAACTTATCAAGTCGATAGATCAGTCCTGTTCTTTCAAAGACTTCTATAAAGTCACCCGGAAAGATCAGTCCGCGTTTCGGATGCTGCCAGCGGACAAGTGCCTCTGCCCCCAGCACTTTGCCTTCTGAAGTTGTCTGCGGCTGCAAATACATACAGAACTGTTTTTCAGCAAGCGCTTTATCAAAGTCACCCACAAGCTGCTTTTCTTCAATGGTATTATTCATTATCGTATCGCTGTAATAGGCAATCGATTTGTCATAGTTTTCATTGAGTGTCTTTATCGCAAGATTTGCTTTGTCACACATGACGGAGATATCTTCATTTCTGTCAGTGATTTCATAAACACCAACATAGATGTGAAGATGATACAGGTCATTGTTAAATGCATGTCCCATTGTCTGTATGGCATGCATAAACTTCTGTTCGCTAAATCTTGCTTTTGGAATGCATACCGCAAATTTATCCCCTCCGGTTCTGCCATAGACAATGCCTTTCCCACATTGTTCTTTCAACAAATCTGCTTCCATCTTCAAAACTTCGTTTCCTTTTTCCAGTCCAAAAAGATCATTGATCAATTTAAAATCTTTGATGTTCAAACTTAGAAGCAGCCATTCTTCATCTGGATCCTCTTTTAAAATTTCAGCCACTTTTACAGCAAAATAGTTTTTATTATATATTCCAGTAAGACTGTCATGTGTTGCAAGATATCGTTCCTTTTCAAATGCGGAATGTTTCTCTGTGTTATCAATAAGATTTAAGAAAAATCCTATGTATTCGTTCTTTTTATCAAATAATTTTCTGTATTCAATATCAAAATAATAGGTCTCATTATCGATGTTTTTCTGTTCGCTCCATTCAAAGGAATCCCTGTCAGCAATATCGTGTTCTTTTATCCATCCATGCACATACTCTGACAGCGTAGATTCCGAACTTGAAGCAGTACGAAATATGTTCAATGCCCGCTCATTGGCATACACACACTCATTGTTGATATCAAAACAAATCACCGCACTATTCATTTCCGTCACAACGATAGACAGTGTTTTATCTATGAGTTCACTCGGTGATCGGTACAATGTCAGGTAACAGATCAGTATCGCAGCACATACAAAAAACGGAAGTGACATATCTATCGGGAATTGCAATGCACTGCACATAAAATTTATAATTACGATCACACATATTACCACAAGAATCGGAAAATATTTTTTGCGGTAAAAATATGGAATATGAATGATCTTTATTGTAAATGACGCAATAATACAGAACATCAGACAATAGACAAACGCATAGTGAGCGTAATAAAAAGCAGTTTCCGTATCTATCTGATACATTTGCAATCCCATATAATGTACTGTTTTTAATGTAAATACATTATGGAAAAACACATTTAAAACCAACTGAAGTCCGTCCAGATATGCAACGAGAAAGCACCCTGTCCGAAACGGTGAAACTTCATTAAATACCTGTGTATACTGCTGGGCATACTGCAATATATATATAAACAACATATCAAAGGAAAACAGATAGAGCGCCTGCATAAAATAAGAAAATGTTATGCTTTGTGAAACTACAAACAACCCATTGCTAAGTATCGTAACAATTGCAAAAATAAGACATTTCACAATAGAAGATGCTACATCACTTTTTATTTTCCGGGCGTATTTTATACAGATCAGCATTGGTACTATCATCAGAAATAATAAAGCCATGTATATTTTTCCCATACGGATGTTAACCTCCATTCATCGACAGGTTTCTGCATGAATTAATAAATACTTTGTCACTTCATTATAACTTCTTAGTCACCAATTTGCAATTTCAGTACTTTTATAAAAACAAAGATTTTAATTCTTTCCGTGTAAAATAAATTCCATCAAAATTCCCACAGCAAACAATCCAATTCCTCCCCACCAGTAAATCACATCTGCATGGTTGGTCGTTCCATAAATATCAAGAATTCCACGAAAAATGCTGCCAACTGTCAGCGTATAGATTCCACACTGCTGCAAAGCCAGCGCAAATTCATTTCCCATGCGTCCGGTTTTCTTCCGGATCAGATCCGGGACAATCCCGCACCGCATGAAAATGCGAACTCTTATTGTCATCGAGATAAATCGTTGTGATTGGTACCTCGCAAATCCTTCGGTTACGCTTTGCATATTCAAGCAGTACATTAATCTCATACTCGTAACGCTCCCCTTCAATCTGCTGCATAAACGCCACATCCTGATTGGAAAATGCCCGAAGTCCGGTCTGCGTATCCTGCACTTTTACCCCCGTCACAAAGGAAAATGGACTGACGCTATCTCCTGTGATGTTTTTGTAAGAAAAGAATATAATATTCTCCTTAAATGAAATTAAAACTTGTGCCGGAAAATAACTTTTTTCTGGACAACATAGCTTATGAGAAAAAGCGTCAGCTCCGTAAATATTTTTGCAACATACAGCGGAATGCCCGGTATCGCCGAATATCCAAGCAGCACCACATTGTTCATGCAAAGGATAAAGAGCGCAAGTGCAAAATAGGACAATGCCGACTTTATAAATTTCGATTTCATGTTGTCCCATCCTTTCTCCTTTATCCCATTTGATGGAATCATACACCAGAAACCTTAATGGAAGTTTAAAGATTACCGATAGACACATATCAAATCATATGTTACACTACAAATAATACTTACATCATATTTGAAACTTATGTGTATTTTCAGTTGTTTGAAAGGAGAATTTTATGCTAACCAAAGACGAATTACCGGAATGCCCGGTAGCCACTACTGTTCAACTGATCGGAAGCAAATGGAAACTGCTGATCATGCGTAATCTCATGGACCGGCCATGGAGATTTAATGAATTGAAGAAAAGTTTAGAAGGCATCAGTCAAAAGGTTCTGACCGATTCTCTACGCTCCATGGAAGACGATGGCATCATCACCAGAACCGTCTATGCCGAAGTTCCACCACGTGTAGAATATGCGCTCAGTGATGTCGGCGAATCGATGCGGCCGATTCTTGATGCCATGAAAGAATGGGGCATGAAATATAAGGAATCATTGGATTAAGCATATGAACTGTTTTATTAACAAATTTAGAAAGGAACTCATATGTATACAATAGGACAAGTCTCAGAAATGTTTCACATTCCGGTATCAACATTGCGATATTATGACAAAGAAGGGCTTTTTCCAAACCTCGAACGGAAAGGCAATATCCGCAAATTCAGCGATGCCGAACTTGATCAGCTTCATATGATTGAATGCCTGAAAAAATCAGGGTTGGAAATCAAAGAGATCAAGCAGTTCTTCAAGTGGACAACCGAAGGCAGTTCCACTTACGAAAAGCGAAAAGAACTGTTTGAACTTCGAAAAGCGGCGGTGGAGGAAGAAATCCGCTCACTTGAGAAAACGCTCGCCATGCTGCAATTCAAATGCTGGTATTACGACAAAGCGATGACCGACGGTAATGAAAATGCGATCAAAGCCATGCTTCCTGACCAGCTCCCTGCAGAAATTCAAAAATTATATGACAAAGCGCATGGTTAAACTGCCATGCGCTTAAACTGAATCTTTCCAGATGACTAGCAGACTTTCGCATAATGATGCTGTACGTTCTTTCACTTCATATAGTTTCATGTTTTTATCCTCATAAATCATTTTTACATATACGCTTATTATTTACAAATGATGCTACAACAGGATTTACTTCTTCCGGTAACTCTGTAAAATAATTATGTCCGGAATTATTCACCACATAAATCTCACTATTTGGAAATTTCTTTTTCCATCGTTTCATTGATTCATGTATTTCTTTAATGTCTTTTTCAGCTACCATAAATAAACATTTTATATCTCTATTCGTCTCCAATGAGCCTAAAGAAAATTTTGACCATGCATCTTTTTGCATATCACATATACAATCCCAGGTAGTTCCATCATGTCGATATCTTTCTTTGTTCTGCTCCCAAAGAATGTAACACCCTATTTTTCTGGTATACAGCCAAAATAGCAAACTTTTCTTTACATTTGTACTTCCTACTACAATTTTTTCAACAAGATCGGACCTTTTTTGTATAATTTCTTTTACAACCAATCCTCCATATGAATGCGCTATTAGTATCACCTTTTCTTTTGGAGACAATTGCTCAATTAATTTAATGATTTCCATTGCCGAGCTCTCAAATGAAAAGGCTTTCTTCCCGACTTTTTCACTCTTTCCACAGCCTGGCAGGTCAACAAAGAGCATTCTTTTTTCCGGTAATAACTGGTACTGTTTTTCAAATGATTCATTTGTAGTGAAGCCTCCATGTATAAATACAACTAATTGCCCTTCTTTATTCCCATACTCTTTATAATACATTTTTCAAACCTCACACATGAACTGCACGATAATATTTAAGACTTTCTCCAACTAAGTTATCATTGTTTTTCTTCATTAATTTCTATCCAAGCCTCGTATATCAAATGCAAAATACACTATATAATGGCACAGACTTTATCCCCTTTACCATTCCAAAATTTCTTGTTGAAATCCTGATGGCATAAACCGGATCATATTTTTCCATATAAACCATCATACTTTTCGCTTTCACATGATTTCCCGCTTTACATTCAACCGGAATTACATGACTGTCTTTTTGTATCAGGAAATCTACTTCTGCCGTATTATCGGACTCCCAATAATGAAGATCATAGCCATTCGTTTTCAATGCAATTGCAACGTAGTTCTCTGTCAATATACCACGAAAATGCTCTGTTTCCTTACTCCTCAATGCTTCCAGCGTCATTCCCATTCTGGCAGACATAATACCCATATCACTATAGTATAATTTAAATGCACTCACATCCTGATATGCTGCAACCGGATAAAATCCCTGACTACATTTCATACACTTATTTACAATTCCAGCCCGAATCAGCCAGTCAATCGCATCTCCATATTGAGATGCACGCGCGCCCGATTTTATCAACTTATACTGGAACTTTTTAGCATCTTTTGCCAACTGCGCCGGAAGAGAATCATATGCTTCAAAAATACGCACCGTATCTGACTTATTCGCATATTTTGTCATGTCTGCAATATAAGAATTTAATAACATCTGTCTGATTTCCGTCTGCTCTATCGGACTGTCTTTTGCAAGGTCGGCTTTCACCGCTGCCGGCATTCCCCCAACGATACAATAATGATAAAATTCCTGCATAGCCTCCTCATGGAGCATCTCATTCAACGGCTGATTATTTTCATAATGTTCCCGGATCGTGTCTGTAAGCATCTGTTTCCCTTTTGCCCACAACACCTCTTCCAAATCCATTGGATACATGGTCAGCATCTGAACTTTCCCAACCGGAAATGAATATTTTTCCCGGTTCACCGCCACACCAAGCAGGCTTCCGGCAGCCATTACATGATATTCCGGAGCTTCTTCTGAAAAATATTTTAGCGAAGTTAATGCTCTTTCACACATCTGAATTTCATCAAAAATTATGAGTGTATTTTCAGGTACAATCTTTACCTGATAGTATTTTTCCAAAACAGCTATCACATGATCTGCACGAATATCTGTTTCAAAATATTTTCCAATTCTTTCGTCTGTTTCAAAATTTACATAAATCGTATTCTTGTAATATAATGATCCAAACTCACGCATTTCAAATGTTTTTCCAACCTGACGTGCACCATAAATAAGCAATGGCATTCTTCCATCTGACATATTTTTCCACTCATATAACTTAGACGTTATTTTACGTTTCATGCGTATGCATTCACCTTCCCCAAAATATTTTGGTGTATTTTAATGTATTATATTACATCTTTTCATATGAATCAATGTGTTTTTTCACTTTTTTATTTTTATACAATATCACATAAATCATACTTACGCATGCGCAATAGCCTGAAACATAAATTTATCGTCCCCGATTGTTTCAAACGCTTTTTTCGCCAACTCGTTAAAGCTGTCTCGCAACATTTTATTATCTCTATAATCTTTTACAATCTGCATAAACACTCCTTTTCCGGCTACCAGCCCAGATCCAGCAGCCAGTTATTCAGACTTCTCTCCCTCTCTTTTTCATCGGTAATCTCCTTTAGCCCGGTATACTCTCCCTTGATATTACCGTCCACGATGAAAAGCACTCTGCCGCATTTTGCAGCAACTTTCGCATCATGCGTTACCATAACGATCGTTGTCCCCTCGTTGTTTAACTTCACAAGTTCGTCCATAACCTCATTGGAGGAAGTACGGTTTAATGCGCCGGTCGGTTCATCGGCAAAAAGCAGTTTGGGACGGTTCATCATGCTTCTGCAGATACACGCCCGCTGAAGCTGTCCACCGGAAACCTCGTTGATATCGTTATCTGCGATATCGATGATTCCCATTTTGCGCATAAGCTGCTCGCCTCTTTCCTGCTTTTCCTGCCTGCTTTCCCTGGACTTTTTGCTTTCTGCCGCCGGAAGCACGATGTTGTCGAGAATCGTAAGATTTTTCATCATATACATCTGCTGAAAAATAAATCCCATCTCATCCAATCGGATTTTTGCAAGTTCCTTTTCGCTCAGTTTCGTAAGATCCTTCCCCTCAAAAAGCACCTGACCGCTCGTTGCCCGATCCATCCCCGAGATGGCATACAAAAGCGTGGATTTTCCGGATCCGGATGGTCCCATGATTGCAACCATCTCCCCCTCTTTTACTTCAAGATTTATATTTTTTAATACATTATTCTGCCTTTTATCAATTACATAGGTTTTGCAAAGATCTTTTGCACAAAGCAATGCTGCCATAAGATTTTCCTCCGTTTACTCTATATTGGTTGTATCGTTACTCTTAATCTTCCGGATCTGTAATGCCGTCATTCCCGATGCCAGAAGCGTCATAAGGAAAATAATGCCCGGATACAGAAAAAAGATTTTCCACGGTCGGATCACATAAGCCACTTTTCCCGCCCCCATCATTCCGAATATCGGATTGTCGATCAGATACGTTGCCGGAATCGAACAGATTGCCGCCAAAAGAACAGCCACAAGCGTAACCATACCGAATCGTATCATATGCCATTCCATCACCCGTTTGTTACCGAATCCCATCGCCTTAAGCACAGCGATCTGGCTTTTCTCGTCCGCAAGAAATGACCGCTCCATCAGAATACATACAAGAAGCACGACGATCAGTGTAATACCAAGAAGCAGATACTGTACCGATTCCATCGTCGATGCCGCTCCCATACAGTCGTCACAGTATTCTGTGGCATTCATTACTTTTTCATTGTCAAAAAGCTTTTTGATTTTTTCTTTTCGAACCTCAATCTCCTTTGCAGACGGATGATCCTCAAAATCGATCTGATAACTCATGACATTGGCAATATAGGTAAAATCGGTCGGTGCATCCTCGTGAAGCCGTATGACCTCTCCAAGCTGATTCATGCTTTGAAAATAAGCAACCACAACGCAGTCAAGTGTCCCGGTTCCAAAATCGATCGTTACGGTGTCTCCAAGTTTCGCCCCTGTCAATTTGCTGACCGTCGGTGTAATCGCAATCTCATTCTTGTTTTGCGGAACCACCCCGTCGGTATATTCGTACGCGGATGCTTTCGTATGGATTCCCTGCTGACAACTGATGGAATAATCTTTTCCGTCAAAATGAACCTTATATTTGTACTGCGTTTCCACACAAAGTTTCGCAGGCATTCCGTTCTTCTTAAGCAGTGCTTCCGTTTCTGCAAAGTACTCCTCGATCTGTTTTCTTCCATCCGGATTCATACAACTCATCGACTCCGTCAGATCGGTGTAATACAGATCACTCCGCGTTCCGAATGTTGTAACAAATGTATCGCTTCGCATGGTTGATGAGGTATTGACAAATACAAGCACAAAAAGCGTACACAAAAAGAATGTGATTATGATCGTCATATACCGCCTCGGTGCACTGAACACATCATTGACCGCCATAAAGAAACCGGTGCTTCCGTGGCTTTTGACCAGGCGAAACGGCGATTTTTTCTTGTAACGTTCCCCCGTCTGCCCCGAACGGATTGCATCGATCGGAGAAGAC
>OLSQ01000709.1_pt1 | contig 31074 bp, 44 predicted proteins | sample 1672561 | NCBI WGS metagenome assembly OLSQ01 (sample SAMEA3136699, study PRJEB25190) | human gut metagenome | biome: human gut; feature: human-associated habitat; material: faeces | place: Austria | collected 2013
CCAACGGGACTCTGCCGTAACTTTGTTCGGCCCGGGTGATTATTGTGCGCTTACGATATAAGTGACATCAAGCAAACAAAATTCTTTGTATCCCATGTCTGGCCGGGAATGATAGATATTAAGTGCAGTAAATGCGGAAAGTTAGCGACGACTTTACAGAACCGCGATGTTGAACTGATTGGTGAAAAGGTATATATTATTAAAAAAGATGTCTCTTGTAGTAGTTGCAGAGAAACTATTCCGGAAGGGATGCTGATAGCAGAAAATGAGCAATGTTTTGATAAACTTATAATCGATGATAGCGCATTAGAGGTGCTGAAGAGCGCCGATGAAGAAGCTGAATTATACCGTAAAAAAAGAGATGAAGAAATAGACCGTGCAAGAAGAAAGTTAGAGGAAGCAAGACGCATAAAAGCGGCTCATACAAACATGATTACAACAACGTGTTCAAATATTGAAGGGCGGCGCATTAAAGAGTATAAGGGGATTATTTCCGGAGCATCGGTTTATTTTTTCATTACTGAAGAATCAGATAAAAGGCAAAATGAAAAGTTCTGCGCTACACTTGATGCAGCTAAGGAAATATTAGTAGATAAGGCTGTTAATATTGGTGCTGATGCAGTTATCGGCATACAAACAGCATTAGTTGTTACGAACCCGCTGATAGCGGTGACACTTACGGGAACGGCAGTAAAAACAGAAAAAATTACCGAGGACAAATGATGTCAAAAAGATGGCGGTGGGAGCAATCCCACCGCTTTTCTATGTACCTCATAATCAGATTGCGTCAAAAAGTTCCTGTGACCTTGTAGTTTCAGGAATATTTTTGTTATTTCGCATCAAGCTCCGGGAACGGTACAAACGGTGCGGGGGACTTCTCGTGCTTGCCCAGCGTTTTCTCCATCCACGTCATATTGTACCACGTGCCGAATTTATAGGCGCAATGGGGGAACCGCCCCACCGGAGTAAAGCCCAAGTGGGTGTGGAAAGCCACGCTGTTGCCGGTCAGATAGGCGTCGTTGTGATCGGGATAGGCGATGCAGGCGTAGAGATTCTGCACATTCTGGGCCTTGGAGATACGCTCCAGCTCGGCATACAGCCGCTTGCCCAGACCCTTGCCACGAACGTCCTGCCGCAGATAGATGCTGGTCTCCACCGACCAGCGGTAGGCGGCCCGTTCCCCAAAGGGGCCGGTATAGGCGTACCCCAGAATTTCGCCGTTTTCCACGGCCACGATATAGGGATAGCGCCGCAGGGTGTGGGCGATGCGGCCCTGAAATTCCTCCAGCGAGGGGACCTCGTACTCAAAGGTGATGGCGGTCTGCTCCACATAGGGAGCGTAGATGGCCAGCAACGCCGCCGCATCGTCCACAGCAGCGGTACGGATGGTGATGGTATCCATGAAAATTATGCCTTCTTTCGTTTTTTCGGGAGGGGCGTGATAGGTTCAAGGATCGCAATGACCTGCGCGGTCAGCGCCGTGTCATCGATATCCAGAATGTAATGCTCTTTGGCACCCTCGTAGGGGCAGCCAACCGCAGCGTTCGCCATGACCGTCGCCAGTTCCGGCACCTTCTTGACGAACACAGTATTGTCGCACACGGTCAGCAGCGGCTTGTCGTTAATGTAGACCATGTATTCGCTGAACATTTTCCGGTATCGCACATTACCGCAGTCCGGCAGACGTTCGCAGACGTATTCGATATAATCCTGTGTGGTAGCCATAGACTTGCTCCTTATAGGTCATATTGCAGGAAGATGGTGGTCTCCATCGGGCTGTTGTTGTAGCAGTCAATCTCGTAAAAGCCAATCTTCCGGTAAAGACGTATGGCGGAGTGGAGGAAGGGGAGCGTATCCAGCAGCACATGCCGGTAGCCGATCTCACGGGCGTCGGCGAGGATGCGTCGGATCAGCTGTTCACCGATCTGGTGGCCCCGGAAGTCCGACCGGACGTACAGCCGCTTCAGCTCGCCGCGCTCCTCGTCCAGCTTCCGCAGGCCGATGCAGCCCGCCAGACGGCCGTCCCAATAGGCCAGATACAGGCGGCCCTCCGGCATACCGTACTTGCTCTCCGGGCGCTCCAGTTCCTTTTCGTAGTGCTGGAGGATCAGGTACTGCCGGACGGTGGGATCGGCCTCCATCAGCATGTCGGTGTACTCTGTGAACAGCGTCATGATCTCCTCCTGACGCCCGTAAGCGGGGATCAGCTCCAGTCCCATAGAAACGCCTCCTTTGCTGTGATGCTTCTATTTTACCCTGATGCTTTCCGGGGCGCAAGGCTTTTCTGCTTCGACATAAGGGTAAATAAATGGGGCGGTGGAGACGGGAAAAGTTGTGTAAAACGGAGATTGACAAATGTGCGCAAGGTATATATAATAGCGTCCATCAAAGGCAAAGGCGTCTTGGAGAGTGATCTCCTTGACGCTTTTTTTGCGTTTGATATCCTCCATATAACCATAGCAAGGCGTTTGAGCCGGGAAAAGTACCGTGAAAACGCGCCCACAAGCGAGCATGGGACGGTGGAAGCCATGCGGGCGACGCTCACGGAAAGAACACCCGGCGAGCCGCGATCCCAAAAGGGGAGACCCCTGAGTAGGTGAGCCGGAGCTGCCGCCCGTTACCGCGGCAAGGCTTTGCTAGAAGCCATAGAAAGAGGCCAAAGATAGGTGGCACCGCGGGGCACAGCACCTCGCCCTATCGTATTTGCTGATACTATCACATATACGGAGGGTAACAAAATGTGTTCGATTATGGGGTATTGTGACGTTTGTACCGACATCGCCGCCTTTACCGACGGGTTCATGGAAACCGTTTCCCGCGGCCCGGACGACAGCAGGATCGTGGATACCGGACACGGCCTGCTGGGGTTCCACCGGCTGGCCATCATGGGCCTGACGCCGGAGGGGATGCAGCCGTTTGAAATGGACGGCAGCTATGTGGTCTGCAACGGCGAAATTTACGGCTACGAGAAGTGCAAGGCCAAATTGCTGGAAAAGGGCTATTCCTTCCGCAGCGGCTCCGACTGTGAGATCCTGCTGCCGCTGTACAAGGAGTACGGCGTGGAGATGTTCAAAATGCTGGACGCGGAGTACGCTCTGATCCTCTTTGACGGCCAGACAAAGCAGTTCATCGCCGCCCGCGATCCCATCGGCATCCGGCCGCTTTACTACGGCTATGACAAGAAAGGCGTGATCGCCTTTGCCAGCGAGCCGAAAAACCTGGTGGGCATGTGCGATAAGGTGATGCCGTTTCCTCCCGGACACTATTACAAGGACGGCAAGTTTATCTGCTACGACGATATCACCAAGGTGAAGCAGTTCTGCTATGACGATCTGGAGACCGTGTGCGCCAACATCCACGACAAGCTGGTGGCCGGTGTAAAGAAGCGGCTGGTGGCCGACGCCAAGGTGGGCTTCCTGCTGTCGGGCGGCCTGGATTCCTCTCTGGTGTGCGCCATTGCCGCACGGGAGAGCAAGACTCCCATCCGTACCTTTGCCATTGGCATGCGGGAGGATGCCATCGACCTGAAGTACGCCCGCATCGTGGCCGACTATATCGGCAGCGACCACACCGAGGTCATCATGACCAGGGAGCAGGTGCTGGATGCGCTGGACTTCGTCATCAAGATGCTGGGAACGTTCGATATCACCACCATCCGGGCCAGCATGGGTATGTACCTGATGTGCAAGTGGATCCACGAGAACACCGATATCCGCGTGCTGCTGACCGGCGAGATCTCCGATGAGCTGTTCGGCTACAAATACACCGACTTCGCACCCTCTCCGGAGGAGTTCCAGAAAGAAGCGGAGAAGCGTATCCACGAGCTGCACATGTATGATGTGCTCCGCGCCGACCGCTGCATCTCCGTTAACTCGCTGGAGGCCCGTGTACCCTTTGGCGATCTGGATTTTGTCCGCTATGTACTGGCCATTGATCCGGCCAAAAAGGTCAACATCTACGGCAAGGGCAAGTACCTGCTGCGACACGCTTTCGAGGGCGATTATCTGCCCCATGATATCCTGTACCGTGAAAAGGCAGCGTTCTCCGACGCGGTGGGCCACTCCATGGTGGATCACCTGAAGGCTTTTGCCGAGGATTGCTATACCGATGCGCAGTTTGAAGAGCGCCGCAAGCACTATGCCCATGCACAACCCTTCACCAAGGAATCGCTGCTGTACCGTGAGATTTTTGAAAAGTATTACCCCGGTCAGTCTGAGATGATCGTGGACTTCTGGATGCCCAACAAGGAATGGGAAGGCTGCGATGTGGACGACCCCTCCGCCCGTGTGCTGTCCAACTACGGCGCCAGCGGCGAATAAACTTACTGGCACCGCCGGTTATGGCCCTATCCGTGACCGGTGTGTAGATAAATTGCCATGCTCTCTCCTCAAATACAGCAAAACACCGCATACCCAATGGGCATGCGGTGTTTTGCTGTATTTACAAAGTAAATTCAAAGCGCATGGCCAGCGCGTTGAACAGCTGGTGCATGACCTGCTGGGCAACGGCGCGGATATCCAGCTCTGTCATAAAGGCCAGCACACGATGAATTTCATCCTCCGGCACCTTATAGGCCCGCAGGCTCATGCTCAGGAAGCAGACCAGCTTCTTTTCCAGTGTCAGCACATCGTCACAGGGACGGGCCATATAGCCCCGCATGATACCGGCCGAGCCGATTTCTAACGCATAGAAATCCTGCTCTGTCAGCTGTGGCTGATAGGGGCCGAAGATTTGATACAGCTCCTTTGCCGTTTCGCGGAAGATGTATTCCAGAGCCTCCTCGTGGCTGTATGCCTCGATATAAATATCCCGCAGGTTCTCGTTCAGCTCCGTCAGCGTCATCTGAATGGCGGTCTCCACCGCGTAGACATAGACAGGGGGGAGCTGCGTTCCCGCTACCTTCTTTGCCGCGCCAAACTGATTGGAAAACATGAATTCCACCAGCTCGGTCAATACGCCGTCCTTGGCGCGGAAGATGTTCTGGAAGCTGCTGTTGGATACGTTGGCCTTCTGGACGATCTCTGCCACGGTGGTTTTCTTATAGCCCTGCTCCAGAAACAGCTTGACACAGACCGTCAGGATCCGTTTTTTCGCGGGAAGGCTTGCGTTGGTCAGTGCGATGGCGACCACATCCTCTCATCGTATTTCAATATTATAATATTTGCACCATTATTATATCGCAAAATGGAAAAAATACAAGGAAAAAGTTCAAAATAGCAGAGAAAAGAGAGCGCTCCGACCTGCTGGCGGAGCGCTCTCTTTTTGCGGTTAGGGTCAGGCAGCCGGTTCAGCCGGAGACTGCATTGCTTCTCGTGAAGCGTCCTCCTGATAGACGAATTCTTCGCTGGTGCCGTCCCAGTACCAGATCATGATGATAGTGGTATCCCCCACCTGAAAGACCATGCAGACGTCGCTGCTGCCATCGCCATTCCTGTCAGAGAAGTCGATCCCCTGAAAGGAGTCCCAAGGCTCTGCGATGCTGTCCGGGTACGTTACATAGCCAAAGAGTGTCTGAACCTCGCTGTCCAGATAGAAGTCCGCGTCATCCTTGTTGATGCAGACCAGCACAGTGGTATCTTCACCATCACGGGTGATAGTGCCGCTGTCACGGACGATACCGGTGGTACGCCAGTCGCTGCCGGCGATATCATTGTCCTGATCGTCGCCATCCGTGTTGGCGTCGTTACCGGCACAGGCGGCAAGACTCAGGCTCAGCACCAGAGCCAGTACCAGCGCGAGACATGCTTTCCATTTTTTCATGTTGTTCTCCTTATCCGCACTGCTGTTCCGGTCAGGCGATCCTCATGTAGCAGTCGTACTCGCCGCCCCAGTACATCGTGTTCTCGTCCACCACGGTCATGTCGTACACGGTGTCATCAAACAGGGAGGAGGACGCATAATACAGTCCCTCATTGTCAGGGTCGGCCTGAAGGGAGCCGCCGTCCACCTGAGTGGGGTCGCCGTCACCGCCCGGCCGCTCGGACAGAGACCAATTGCCGTTGGCGTCGATCTCGATGATGCTCTCTGCACCGGCTTCGCCGTCCAGATACCACACACCGGCCAGCGCGGCATAGTCGCCATCCGTTTGCGTGTCATCCGCGCCGCCGGTCGTCTGGGTAAAGGTGCCGAGGGAGTCGATGCTCAGGCTGTTGTTCTCGTCGAACCAGCACTGGTGGGCAACGCCGTCATGCTCATTGTAGGCGTAGACGTAACCATACTCCTCCATGTACTGCAAATAGCCGCTGGCCTCTACCGTGCCGTCGACACCGTACAGCGCAAACCGCATCTCCTCGCCGTCCTCGCTGGGCTCCACGATAAGCAGCTCGGCGGAGTCGTCGTTTACCCAAGCTCCCGTAAAGCCACTGTAGTCGGCCTCGATAGAGGAGTCCTTGACCATATCATCAAGGGAGGTGGGCGGTTCGTCGCCGGGGGTGGAGCTGTCGCCGCCGCAGGCCGCCAGACTCAGAGCCAGCAGCAATGCCAGCAGCAGGGCCAGACATTTCTTCATGTTTTTCATTTTGTTCTCTCCTTTTGCCGTTTTTGCAACGATCCTGTTTCACCATGGTTATCTTAAAGATACCATATGTCGTTCGCTTTGGCAAGAGAGAAAGCTGCGGTGTTTTCTGATTGGCTACTTCATGCGACCGTCGCCGCCCATGAGAGCGGTCATTTCCTCAATGCGTTCCAGCGGAAAGGGCGGCTGGCACAGGGGCTTCATGGCGATGGACATCAGCTTCATAGGGTTGTCGTCCGCCGCCACACGGTTGGAACTGAGAGCGCCGCAGCGCTTGCAGCGGTGGATGATGGCCCATTCGCCGTTTTTTCGTACCCAGACGGCGATGGGCTCCATGATACCGCCGCAGTCAGAGGCACGGTCGCCGGGCTCAATGTCCACGTGCAGGCTGGAAAGGCAATTGGGGCAGTGGTTGCGGTGGTCGCTGCCGGCGTTTTGGGGAGTGCAAAGCCTGTCGCAGACCTTGCAGGTAAAGCTGTCGTGGCAGGCGTGGGTCTTGTAATAGCCTTTTTCAAAGGTTTTCCGCTTGTTTTCGTGGTTCATAGTAGTATCCTCCTGAAGATATGTGTTGGCGTTCTTCGGGAGGAGTGGCGTGTGTTGGAATTTGCCAGACCTCCCGGTCAGCCCACACGCTCCAGTGATAATGTCGTAAGCTTCAAAAAGTTCTCCTTACATTAAAAAATAGATAATTTCAATAGTGTCAAGTGGATATGCTTTACGAATGTGTCGTTTACCTCATCGCTTTTCAGTGCGATGACCGTCAATGCTTTCTCATATATCACCTCTTTTCAAAAATCGTAGATCGCTTTTTGCAGAAGCTCCAGAAAACGGCCTGCGTGAGCGCCGTCCATCTGTGTGTGGTGGCAGCGGTGACAGCGCTGCCAAAATAAAGCTTCATATAAGATACGCCTCTTTCTATTGATTTGTTGCATTTGTATGATTTGTCGTCTCGTTTTTTTCAAAAAACAGGTGCAGACCCAGCGCCGCGTTGAAGCCGGTGGCGGCAAATACACTGAACCGTTCCACCACGCCGAAATACGCCGTGGGAACCAGCCGCATCCCCAATGCGCCCACCAGCATCATGGCCAGTGCAATCCCGGCACAGACGCCGTAGGAGCGCCAGCTGCGTTCCTTCGCTCCGGCGATGACGATCACCAACAGCGACGTAATGGACAGCGCCACCACCAGCGCCGTAGTGATAAGATGCATCTGATCCTGCCATGCTCCGGCATAACCGCTGTCGCTGAGAGGGAACATGCGGAACCCCACGGCGGACACCCACTCCATGGCGGCGAACAGGTAAATGCCGACGCGCAGCAGCTTGTTTTTTTGTCCCGGTATCCCCACGCAGACTATCATGACGCAGGGCAGCTCACAGGCATTGTACAGACTGCTCAATTGGTTCCACAGGGCCAGTGACGGTGCGTTGGCGGCGCTCAGATCGCTGACCGCCTGCGCCATCCAGTCATAGCCGGGGTAGGCCAGCGGCGCGAATATCACCGCCGCCATATAGGAGAGGAAGCTGACGACTCCCAGCAGCCCCAACTTTTGTATCAGTGTCTTTTTCATGGCGTCAGATTCCTTTCAAAAAAGCGGCGCAGTACAGACCACGGGTGTTGTGGTCAGCACTGCGTCTTAGCGTCTGGCTGATGGGGGGATCGTTTCAATCTGATAGTTTCGTGCGTTGATGATGCTTTCCCGCTTGCATTTGGGACAGAACAGGGGGAAGTTCCACAGTACGGTCTTTTGCAGCAGCCGCAGCCGTGTTTTTGCCCCGCATACGGGGCAGAAGATCCATTTTTCCTCAGCGCGTTCCATGATCGCCGCCTTCTCTCGGATGATCCGCATGAAAGGTGCGGAAGAAGATCTGAACATGGGTTTTCAGCCGTTCAAGGCATTCCTCTTCCTTTTCCGGCTGGCGGTCACAGATACCGATCAGTGTGATGACCGGCGCCACATACAGCAGCGCCAGCGTATCGGGATCCTCGTCCCGGATCTCACCGGCGGCGATCAGGCTGCGGAAGATACCGGCATGGTAGGCGACAACACGCTCCACGTAGCGCTGGGAGTACAGTGCCGCCAGCTCCGGTGAGCGAAACTGCTCAATGGTCATCATCCGGCGAAAGCGGCTGATGGCCTCGTTGTGGAGGGAATAGAAAAATATCTGCCGCACCTTTTCAAAGAGCGCGTCCTCGCTGATGGCGATAAACACGGAGATATCCTGCGCCGCATTCTGTACGTGAATGTCGATGGCATCGGTGTCCTTTTCATATTGCGCGGCTGTGGCCTCCACAATGGCGTCAAAAATAGCCTGCTTGCTGGGGAAATGGTTGTAAAGGGAAGGCGCTTTAATGCCTACTGCTTTGGCGATCTCACCCACGCTGACCGAGTCGTAACCATAGGTGGAGAACAGCTCCAGCGCCTTTTCCAGAATCTTCTGCTTGGTATCTTCCTGTTTCATGCGTTCCTCACTAACTAATATTAGTTAGTAATACTATAGTGCATAATTTTCCGGTTGTCAATGGCTTTGAAAAATTTTCTTGCCGACAGTATCAGATGGCGCATAACAGGTTATGGAAGTGCCGAAAAGTAAAGGGGGGGTGCGCGATAAACGCGCACCCCCTCAGGCTTTCTCAGTTTTTCGTGATCCAATGATCCAGAAACCACATTTGCTCCTCTGTGTGGAACCAATGCTCGCCACCCGGCATGACCGTCAGCTCCGCACCAATCCCTTCAGCGAAGGCCGATATGGTCTCCAGCGAGGTCAAATTGTCCCGCTCTCCGTACAGAATACGTGTGGGGACGCGCCACGAAACCGGATGCTCCCGCACATAGCAGAGATACCTCCACGACAGCGTTTCTCCGAACGCTGTGGGGATCTCCTGCTTTTCCGCAAGCTCCTGCTCTGTGACGCTTGCCCACAGCATCATATTGCCGATCAGCTTATCCATGTCCACCACGGGAGAAATGAGAAGCGCTTGATCCACCAGCGTTTCATCCAGCGCGGACAGAAAGAAGAACGCACCGATGCTGTTGGCAATCAGGGTAAGGCTGCCGCAGCGTTGGCGCAGTCCGGCAAAAAAAGGAGGGAATTCCTCCTTGGCCTCCCATGGGGATTGCGCGAGGTAATCAAACCCGATCACCTCGCTGTCCGGAAACAGGGCCTTGTAGTGCTCGGCTTCCTCTGCCGAGCCGCCCTTTCCGTGGACATATACCACGATATTGTTCATATAGATACTCCTTAACTGGTCCCATTTACGATTTTGGCGTAGGTCTCCTCCGGAATCATGGGGGAGCCGATCTCCGCCAGCAGCGCTTCGTCAATCGTGCCGCTTTCCGCGTACTGCTGTCCGGCCTGCTTCACCAGTGCCAGCCGCGGCACGGTCACCACTGCCGCCTCCGGCGCGTTGAACATGGGGCTTTCCGCCACAGTCAGAATGGTATGGTGCTGGGGGAACAGCAGCTCAAATTGCCGGACGGCCGGTTCAAAATTCCGTCGGCTGTTGGGAAAACCGCAGCCGCAGATCATCACATACCGCAGGTGGGAAAAGTCCCGCTGCCCCACGTGGACATACCGCCCGTTCACCTGCGCCATGGCCATGGAGAACAGCGGCAGCATGCGGTCAACGAGGTTTTTCAGCGCGGCGGGCATCCCGTAGCAGTACAGCGGAAAGCTGAACAGCAGCACATCGCTGGACAGCATCTGCTCCAGAAGCTCCCTCATGTCATCGTCAATGGAGCACTGTCCGCCGTTATACTTGCAGGCAAAGCATCCCCGGCAGAATTCGATCTGCTTGTCGATCACGTCAATGGTTCGTATCTCTTGCGGCCCGGCCTTCTGCATGCCCTCCAGAAACGCGCGGGTGATGTGCATGGTATCGCTTTTTTTCTTGGGACTGCCGTTAAAAGCAAGAATTTTCATAGGAACGCCCTCTGTTCATTCGCTGACCAAAGCACGAAAGGCGGCGTCGCGGTCAAAGGTTCCTGCCGCAAAGCCGGGGATCTCCTTGATGGACTTGCAGATGCTGATGCTGAAGCCCGTCAAAATCTGCCCGATCTCCAAGTCAGAATAGGGGCAGTCGCCGGTCACGATCAGCGTAGACAGGCTATGCACCACCAGCCACAGGTCACGAAAATACAGGTCGGCCTCCTCGGCGGAGATATGATAGATCGCCGTCAGCGTCGGGCGGACAAGCTCCTGCAAATGCCCCATAGCCTTCATGGCGCTGTGCTCTTTCCCTGTGGGCTTGGTCAGGAAAAGAAGTCGATACAGCTCCGGTTCCTCACGGGCAAACCGGATGTACTGCATTCCCACGCCCAGAAAGGGGATCTTTTCTTGCAGGCCTGCGTTTGTATAGCCGTCATACACACGTACCGCCGCGGCATAGACCTCCTGCTTGACGCCGTCCATGGACTTGAAGGCGGTAAAAACGGGCTGGGTGGACGTGCCCAACTCATCGGCCAAGGTTTTTGCCGTCAGTCCGCCGATCCCCTTGGATCGCACCACTCGCAGGGCGGCCTCCACCATTTCTTCTTTTGTGAATTTATTCTTCGGAGCCATAGGCCAGATCCTTTCACTTAAAATGCATTATATATTATATATTGATAATTATATATATGGAAACACATTTGTCAATAGCAATCTATTGAATGTAACTGTTGGTGTGCTCAAGTCTCTCCACAGGTCGGCATAAAGACAAACCGAAGCCAAAGCGGCTTCGGTTTGTACTATGTTCGGGTGCTATGTGCACCTATGAAAGACGTCTGATAGGACGGCCTACTTTTTTGACGGCGTTTATTCCTCTCCTGCGGTATCCTGCTCGTTAAGCTCCGCGAGGATATCTTCTATATCGTGGGCGTTCAGGGAGAACCCATATCGGCAATTCATGATTTTTGCGGTGACGGCGGGCCGCCAACCGTAAGAGACACAGCGCCGCAGCGCATCCAATTCTTCAGGTGAAAATTTATCAATATACTTATCCATGGAAAAGACTCCTTTTTTCTTGTGAATAGTTTATTGAAGGACGTATCTGCCAATCGCCTGGCCGATCGCCCGAATATCAGAATTGCCTGTAAAATCGAAATGAACCCGTCCTACGCCCGGGAAATACATCTCCAGCTCACTGTCCAGATCCATGAGCCCTGCGGTTTCAATAGAGAACACAGAAACCTTACTGTACGGCATGGAGGTAAAATCCCGCCTCATTCCCGTAACACCCTGAATGTTACAGGCGATCACGCGCTTGTCGGTAAATACCACAAAGTCACGGACAACGGTGTAGGAGCCAAGGACTGTTTCGCCGGGGATCAGCAGGTCTTCCACATGGCGTGCGCTTTTGCCATTGTCCGGCTTGAGCTTGAATATGGCTCCATTTTCAAAATCGATCATGAAAATACATCCTTTCTGCGAACGCGAACCGACGCTATCGCAAATTTTTGATGTTACTACAATACCACAAAAAACGACTTTTTTCAAGAGGGATAAGTAGGCAAAACGTCATGAGAATGGGGAAAAACATGCACTTGACCGATGGATTATAGTGTGGTATAGTATCCGCAGGTTCGCCGCCGGGTGGAGCGCCGCGTTTTTTCTGCATCGTTAGGCCATTGAAGATGCAGAGAGGGCGCGATTTTTGTTTTCAGGGAGGAATTTGGCATATGGCATGGGTATTTTTGGGGATTGCGGGGCTGATGGAGGTGTTCTGGGCCACCCGCCTGAAGCTGTCCGAGGGCTTTACCAAGCTGGGCTTTTCGGCGCTGACCATCGTGGGAATGCTGGTAAGCTTCGGCCTTTTGTCGCAGGCCATGAAAACACTGCCGCTGGGCACGGCCTACGGCATCTGGACAGGCATCGGGGCATTGGGCGCTGTGGTTGTGGGACTGGTGTTGTTTAAGGAGCCTGCCACCGCCGGACGCATGTTTTTCGCCGCGCTGCTGCTGATCGGCATCGTGGGACTAAAGCTGACGTCCCCATCGTAACGCATAAGGAGAGGGCCGCACATAGGTGCGGCCCTCTCCTTATGCGTTACGTTTTTATTCAGCAGCCGAAAAAGCTGCACAGCATCTTCAGCAGGGAAGCGCAGTCAAAGTTGCAGAACATTTCTGTGACCTCCTCGGTTGGATTTGCTCTTGCAAGAACACCGTCATTATACCGCGGAGACCATGACATTGCAAATGCAATGGTTGCCAGAAATGGCAGAGTTACAAAATCAACAGCAGTCCGATGGCGATCAGCAGCTCTTCGTCAGCCTTCTGCTTGAACAGGAAGAACAGCAGAAACAACAGCAGCAGATCGCCGGTATCCAGATCGTCCAGATGCAGCGCGTCCAGAATGCCCTTGCCAAAGCTGATCTCCGGTGGCCGGCCCGGTTTGGGCGGTGGGGGAGGCGGTGGCTTTGGCGGCTGCTGCGGAGGCGTCGCGCCCTGTCCGGATGGCCTGCGGGGCGGAGGCGGCAGAGGGCCGTCGTCCATGGAGGCCCGGACATAGCTGCCGCGATCCTCGCGGCCGTAGCGGTCATACAATGTCAAGCCCTCCCTCCGTCAGAAACCGTTTTCCGATGCAGATCAGATGCGCCAGCTTAGCGGCCCGTTCCACCTTGGGCTGCTTTTCCTCCTTCAGAAACGGACGCAGCGCATAGAGAAGCTGTGTCGTCTGGCTGTTGGACTGCCGCAGATCCTGCAAGAGCGGCAGGAAACGGGCCAGCAGCATGGGGTCGAAGCCGCCGTCAGCTGGCGGTGGCGGCGCGCCCTGCGGTGGGGGAGGCGGCGGAGGGCTGGCCTGCGCTGTCCCGCCGGAAAGCTGCTGGGCCATCTGGATAATACGGGCCATAGTCGCTGGGTCATTGAGCATTGCGTTGAGCTTGCTGTCCATATCCTCCATGCTGCCGCCTCCTTACTTCTGATGGTTTCGATTACCGCTATTTCAGCTGTTGGCTCAGCCGCTGCAAGAGCGCCCGTCCCTCGCCGCTGGACAGTACGGTTTTCAGCAGCGCCGCCATCTCGGCAGCGCTGGCGCCCTCGCCCTGTTCCATGGCTTTTTGCAGCTGCGAGCCGTTTTGCTGCTGCATCAGCGCCATCAATGCCTGACCGTCCGGTGACTCTGCCATGCGCTGCATGGTGTCCGGATCGGTGCGTAGCTGTGCCGCCGCCTGTTTCCAATCCATGCTCCCACCTCCATACCGCAGTATATGTGGCGGGGCGCAAAAAAGTGCCAGTCCCGCAGGACTGGCACAAGATATGTATATGTTATTATATGCTATTGTGGATTCGTGCCATAGTCGCATAGCGTTTTCAGCGGGCATTCTTCGCATTTCGGCCCGCGAGCCATGCACAGCGCACGACCATGCAGTACCATCCGGTGGCAGAAATCGCTGGATTCCTCCGGCGGGATGGTCTTGCGCAGCTGCTGCTCCACCTTCAGGGGATCCTTGCTGCCGTCGGTGATGCCCAGCCGCCCGGTGATGCGGATGCAGTGGGTGTCGCAGACGTAGCCCTCCTTGCCGTAGACGTCTCCCAGAATGAGATTGGCCGTCTTGCGTCCTACGCCGGGCAGACGGAGAAGGTCGTCCATATTGTCCGGCACCTTGCCGCCGAAGTCGCGGAGCAGCATCTGGGCGCTGCCCACGATATCCTTGGCCTTGGCCCGCCAGAAGCCGCAGGAGCGGACGTATTCGCCTACCTCATCGGGTGTGGCCGCCGCGAAGGCTTCCAGCGTGGGGAAGCGCTCAAACAGCGCCGGCGTCACCAGATTCACACGAGCGTCGGTGCACTGGGCCGCCAGACGGACGGAGAACAGCAGCTCGTAGTCCTTCTGATACTCCAGCGAGCATAAGGCGTCGGGATACAGTTGTTTCAGCTCCTCGATAATGGCGCTGATCTGCGCTTGCGTTTTCATGGGCCTCACCTCATCCTCATTGTATCAGACCTTGCGCAAAAAAGCAAATGGTGGTATAATTTATTAATACGATTTTGGGAGGTGAGTGCCATGCGGCCATTGGCAGACGAAATACGGCCCCAAACACTGGATGAGGTGGCGGGACAGAAGCACCTGTTGGGAGAGGGGGCGCTGCTGCGCCGCCTGATCGAAAACGGGGCGGAGGCCAATCTGATCTTCTACGGGCCCTCCGGCACGGGAAAGACCACCATCGCCAACATCATCGCCAAGCGAACCCAAAAGGCGCTGTACCACCTCAATGCCACCACCGCCAGCCTGTCGGATATCAAGGCCATCATTGCCGATGTGGATACCATGCTGGCGCCCAACGGCATTCTGCTGTATCTGGACGAGATCCAGTACTTCAACAAGAAGCAGCAGCAGAGCCTGCTGGAGTTTCTGGAAAACGGCAAGATCACCATGATCGCCAGCACCACCGAGAACCCCTACTTCTACATCTATAACGCCTTGCTGTCCCGCAGCACGGTGTTTGAGTTCAAGCCCCTGACGGCGGAGGAGACCCGCCCTGCCGTAGAACGTGCGTTGAAAATCGAGCAGCAGCGCAGCGACCTGCCTTTCCGGTGGGAGGATACCGTTCCCGACACGGTGGCCGCCGCCTGCGGCGGCGATGTCCGCAAGGCGGTAACGGCGGTGGAGCTGCTGTACCAGTCCGCCAAGCCGAAGGACGGCGTGCTGTATGTGACAAGCGAGGACGCCTTACAGCTGGCTCAGCGCAGCGCTATGCGGTATGACCGGGACGGCGACGAGCATTATGACCTGCTGTCGGCCCTGCAAAAGTCCATCCGCGGTTCCGACCCGGACGCGGCGGTGTACTATCTGGGAAGGCTCTTGGTGGCGGGTGACCTGCTGTCCCCCTGCCGCCGCCTGCTGGTCATCGCCAGCGAGGATATCGGCCTTGCCTACCCCCAGGCCATCGCCATCACTAAGGCCTGTGTGGATGCGGCAGTGCAGCTGGGCTTGCCGGAGGCGCGGCTTCCACTGGCCGAGGCGGCTATCCTGCTGGCCACGGCGCCCAAGTCCAACGCCAGCCATAACGCCATTATCGCCGCTATGGAGGATATCCAGCGCGGTGCCATGGGCAGCATTCCCCGGCATTTGCAGAACGTCCACGCCGACAGCGCCGGACAGGAGCGGGAGCAGGGCTACCTCTATCCCCACGTGTTCCCCCACCACTACGTCAAGCAGCGGTATCTGCCGGAGGAGCTGGGGGAGAAGCACTACTATGAATACGGCGACAACAAGACCGAGCAGGCCGCCAAACGCTATTGGGACGAGATCAAGAAAGGATGAGCCATGGATCTGCAACTGCATGACATTCTGGAATTGAAAAAGGATCACCCCTGCGGCAGCCGCCGGTGGGAGGTGCTGCGGGTAGGCATGGATATCAAGCTGAAATGCCTGGGCTGCGGCCACGAGGTGATGCAGCCCCGCCGCAAGGTGGAAAAAATGATTCGTAAAGTTGTACCGAAGGAGGAACCATAAATGCGCAAGAAGACAACACAGATCATTGTGGGCGTCATCGCCTGCCTGATGGCGGTGCTGATGCTGGCGAGTCTGATCGTCCCCTATCTGGGACTGTGAGGTGCGGGATGAAGCACTGCATTCTGGCCAAATGGAACGAAAATGTCACCGATAAAGCCGCTTTATTGCCCCCAATAACGGCCTTATTCGGTACAGTAAATACCATTCCCGGCGTTCGCGGCGTGGAGATATACCCCTGCTGCATTGACCGGGCCAACCGGTTCGACGTGATGATCGTGCTGGATATGGACAAGGAGGCGCTGTCCAACTGGGACGCGTCCGCCGTTCACCACCAGTGGAAGGGCGAGTACGGCGCTCTGATCGAGAAGAAGGCCATCTTCGACTACGAATAAAGGAATGGCGGATGCCCCGCAGGAGAAATCCTGCAAATCACGAAGCCAGCAAAAAAGCATCGCAGAATTCGCCGCCCGCTATGGCGGCGAACCATTTGGATCATTTTTTGCCTCAGCATGTATGTGGCAAAAAATCCTTTGCGCGGAGAGAGTGTTTTTTCGCCCATTTATGGGCGGAAAAGCACGGGTCGGAGCGATTCCTGTTTTGTCAAAAAGGCATAGCCCTTTTTGACAAGCTAGAAGCCCCACAGGAGAAATCCTGCGGGGCTCTTTTTTGTGACAGGTTTCCCAGCCGGGCCGTCCTATAATAGACAGGCGAGGTGATGGCGGTGACGGTGGTGTATATCGACCGCGTGGCGGTACTGAACCTGATGGTGGACTATTTACTGCTGATGACCACCGCCACACTGGCGGGAACGCCGCTGCGGCGGCTGCGGTTCGGCCTGTGCGCTGTCGGCGGTTCGGCCTATGCGGTGGCGGTATTCCTGCTGCCGGTGCTGGCCCATCCGCTGTGCCGCATCGGCGCGGGGATCGTCATGGCGCTGTGCGCCTTCGGCGAGGAGGTACGGCCGTGGCGGCTGACGGCGCTGTTCTGGCTGCTGTCCGGCGGTCTGGCGGGGCTTCTGCTGGCGCTGGGGTTGCTGTCCGGTGCTCCGTATGGCTTGGTGAGCCGGGTCAGTTATGCGGATATCAGCTGGCCGGTATTGCTGGGCGGCGCGGCTGTGTTTTACGGCCTGCTGCACCTGCTGTTCCGCCAGACGGCACGACATGAAAGGGGAGAGCTGATGGATATTGATGTGGTGGTGGGAGGCCGCCGTTGTCGTCTTCGGGCGCTGCGGGACAACGGCAATACGCTGCGTGACCCCATCCGGGGACAGCCGGTGCTGGTGGCGGAGGCCGCGGCGCTGCGGCGTCTGTGGCCCGCGGAGACGGCGGAGATATTGGGCCGTGCCGTGCCGCCGGAGGAAAAAATGGCGCTGCTGCACCGGGCAGGCGTGGACATTCCCTTTGTGCTGCTGCCGTTCCGGGCGGTGGGAACAGAGGGAGGACTGCTGCTGGCCTGTCGCAGCGATTACGTTCAGATTGGCCGCCGATCAGTGATGCATACGCTGGTGGCGCTGACGGATACGCAGGTGGGCGCAGGCGGCTATCAGGCCCTATGGGGCGGCAGGGAGAAAGGAGACAGTCATGACACTGTGGCGGCGGCTTGTACAATGGATCCGACGGCTGGTCAGGCCGGATAGCGTCTACTACATAGGCGGCAGTGACACGCTGCCGCCGCCCCTGACCCGGCAGGAGGAAGCGGAGATACTGGAGCGACTGCCGGGTGAAGCGGCGCGGCAAACGCTGATTGAGCGGAATCTGCGGCTGGTGGTGTACATCGCCAAGCGGTTCGACAACACCGGCATCAACATTGAGGATCTGATCTCCATCGGCACCATCGGCTTGATCAAAGCGGTGAACACCTTCCGGACGGACAAGAACATCAAGCTGGCCACCTATGCGTCACGCTGCATCGAGAATGAAATTCTGATGTATCTGCGAAAGAACAGCAACACCCGCACAGAGGTCAGCTTTGACGAGCCGCTGAATACGGACTGGGACGGCAAGGAGCTGCTGCTCAGCGATGTGATGGGGACAGAGGAGGATGTGGTGATGCGTCCGCTGGAGGAGGACGTGGATCGCCAGCTGCTGCACAGTGCGGTGGCGAAGCTGTCGCCCCGGGAGCAGGATATCATTTCGCTGCGATTCGGTTTGGGCGGCCGCAAGGAGCTGACTCAGAAGGAGGTGGCGGATCAGCTGGGGATATCCCAGTCCTATATTTCCCGGCTGGAAAAGCGGATCATCCTACGGCTGCGGCGGGAGATCATGAAAATGGCATAAAAATGACCGCAAGGCGTTGCCTTGCGGTCATTTTTTGAAATTTTACTGCAAAAACAGGCTGGCGGGGCGGTTGATGACCATCATGTTGTAGTAGCGCAGCAGGTGATAGTCGTCCTTGTCCAGCTTGATGCTGCTGAGCAGCCGCTCGGTTTCCTCCAGCGGTTCGTTGGAGATCAGCGTTTTCAGGGCGATGGGAGCGAAGAACGGGGTGCTGCCGATGCCGGACAGCAGGCCGATGGCGGGCGTGCGGTTCTGCATGGGATTCAGCATGCAGATGTACATCTTTTCCGCTTCATTGATCTGGTTATTCAGCACCATATGGGTGATGGTGTCGTAGGATTTCATCTCGCCGGTGAACAGATGCTGGCAGCGGTCGGGATCGTCAAAGGACGCCACGCCCAGATACAGCGTTACCTCCACCGCCGTGCCGTTGGGAGCGGGGGAGAAGCGCAGCAGGGAACGCACCATCTGCCGGATGCGGCCGTCGTAGTAGTACATATAGGCCAGCGACTGATTAAAATAGGCGTTTTTGTGCAGCGCCGGTTCATTGCGGAAGGTGGGCGGCTGATAGTCCACGAAATATTTCAGGTCGATATCCAGCGCCTGAGAGATCTCGTACAGCGTCTCAATGTCGATGGTGATGGCTCCGTTTTCATACTTGGACAACGTAGCCTTACTCTTGTTGATCATGGCGGAGAACTGCTCGATGGTATAACCGCGGCTTTTCCGATATTTTTTGATGCGATGCCCGACGAAGTTGGAAAAAGAACCCATCCTCAACGACCTCCTTTCAAATGCACCCCTATCATACCAAACATTCCATCATTCGTCAATAAAAAGTTTCTAAATATGAAACTGGATTTGGATTTTTTTCTGAAAAGTAAACGAGAGACAAAAAGCGTCCGGTGCTCATGCGAGCACCGGACGCAATCATCAATATTCCGTTATCTGAGGAAACAGCTTACTTGCAAGCGTCCATACCGGCCTGCAGGGCCTTCTTGTTGCCCTCCAGGAAGCGGGCCTTCTTCTCGCCCAGCTCGATACGGATAGCTTCCATCATGCTGTCCAGAGAGGTGACGTCGGCCTTGGCCATGACGGCGCCCAGGATCGCCACGTTGGCGCCCTTGGGGTTGCCGACCTGCTCGGCGATGCCGTTAGCGTCGCAGTACACGACGGTAATGTCATCACGAACAGCCTTGCGGTCGATGATGCTGGAGTTGATGACCAGAACACCACCGGGCTTGACGTGCTCCTCAAACTTATCCAGAGAAGGACGGTTCATGGCGACGATAATGTCAGCCTTGTCCACCAGAGGAGAAGCAACGGGCTCATCGGAAACGATGACGGAGCAGTTGGCCGTGCCGCCGCGCATCTCGGGGCCGTAAGAAGGCAGCCAGGAGACGTGCTTGCCGTCCAGCATGCAGGACATAGCCATGAACTTACCGATCAGGAGCATGCCCTGACCGCCGAAACCGGCAAAAATGAAAGTTTTTTCCATGTTATTCGGCCCCCTTGTCTTTGTAAACGCCCAGAGGATAGTAAGGGATCATGTTCTCTTCCAGCCACTTCATCGCCTCAACAGGAGACATACCCCAGTTGGTGGGGCAGGTGGACAGAACTTCGATCATGCAGAAGCCCTTGCCTTCCATCTGATACTTGAAAGCCTTCTTGATGGCCTTCTTTGCCTTGACGATATTGGCGGTGGTGTTGACGGCCACGCGCTCAATATAGTAAGAGCTGGGAACAGCAGACAGCATCTCGCTCATCTTGATGGGCAGACCGCTCCACTCCTCGCTGCGGCCAGCGGGGCAGGTGGTGGCCTTCTGGCCGATCAGGGTGGTGGGAGCCATCTGGCCGCCGGTCATACCATAAATGGCATTGTTGACGAAGATGGTGCAGATCTTCTCGCCGCGGTGAGCAGCGTGAACGATCTCAGCGGTACCGATGGAGGCCAGGTCGCCATCGCCCTGATAGGTGAAGACCAGACGATCCTTGGCGGAACGCTTGATACCGGTAGCGACAGCGGGAGCGCGGCCGTGGGCAGCCTCGTACATATCGCAGTTAAAATAATCGTAAGCAAACACGGAGCAGCCAACGGGAGCCACGCCGACGACCTTGCCGTCCAGGTTCAGCTCATCGCTCAGTTCGTCGATGACCTCGGCCACCAGACGGTGGATGATACCGTGGTTGCAGCCGGGGCAGTAATGGAACTGCTTGTCGGTCAGATACTTGGTCTTTTCAAACAGAACAGCCATCTTATTTACCCTCCTTCATGCTGAGAATCTTGGTGACGATCTCGGCGGTGGTGGGCATCTGGCTGCCGCAGTGACCGAAGAAATCGACCTTCTTGGTGCCGTTGATGGCCAGCTTGACATCCTCCAGCATCTGGCCTTCGTTCAGCTCAACGTCCAGGACAGCCTTGACGGAGGGCTGGTTGACGACCTTGCTGACAGCGTCATAGGGGAAGGGCCACACGGTGATGGGACGCAGCAGACCCACGTTGATGCCCTGAGCCTTCAGCTCGGTGATGGCGCTCTTGGCGATACGGGCCACGGTGCCGAACGCAGTGATGATGTAATCGGCGTTCTCGCAGTTGAACTCTTCCCACTGCTGCTCGTTTTCAACGACTTCCTTATACATAGCCTGCAATTCATCGTTGTGAACGGCCAGACTCTCGGTGTCGATGTAGATGGAGTTGATGATGCCGCGCTTTGCGGGATCGTCGCCGGGCTTCCAGCCGGTGCAGGCCCAAGGCTTCTTCTCGGGATCCACCTTGTAGTCCACCATCTCGGGCAGCTCCACGGGCTCCATCATCTGAGCGATGATACCGTCCGCCAGGAACAGCACGGGAATACGATACTTCTCGGCCTTGTCATAGGCGATCATCATCAGGTCGATGGCTTCCTGCACGGAAGCGGGAGCGAAGGTCAGCAGGTGATAGTCACCGTTGCCGCCGCCCTTGACGCCCTGGAAATAGTCGCCCTGGGAAGCCTGGATGTTGCCCAGACCGGGGCCGCCGCGCATCACGTTGATGATGACAGCGGGAACCATGGCGCCTGCGCAGTAGGAGATACCCTCCTGCTTCAGAGAGACGCCGGGGCTGGAAGAAGAAGTGATGACACGGGCGCCGGTACCGGCAGCGCCGTACACCATGTTGATAGCCGCCACCTCGGACTCGGCCTGCAGGAAGCAGCCGTCGACCTCGGGCATACGGGCGGACATGTATTCGGGGATCTCCGTTTGCGGAGTGATGGGGTAACCGAAGAAATAACGGGCGCCGGCGCGAATAGCGGCCTCCGCGATAGCTTCGCTACCCTTCATAAGAGTCAAAGCCATGTTTTTTCCTCCTTAGTCTTTTTCGATATGGATTACCACATCAGGACAGGTGCGGGCGCAGGAAGTGCAGCCCACGCATGCTTCCATGTTGGTGACCTCCGCCGGGTGATAGCCCTTCGCGTTGATCTTTGCCTTGGACAGTTCAATGATACCCTTCGGGCAAGCTCTGACGCACAGACCGCAGCCCTTACAAAGGTTTTCATTGATGGTTACTTTAACCACATTTGACACCTCTTTTCTCTTAATTCGCTGAATTCTCTACCATATCTCTATCCCTTTTCGGGGGATATACAGGGATCAATACATTTCCTTTCTGGGATCGGTGGTGTTCAGACCGTACTCGATGTAGGAATCCCAGTCACGATGCATGTACACATCGATGGCGATGGGCTTGCCCACATATTTCGGGTCGGGATTTCTGGCAAGGAAAGCATCCAGAAATTCTTTTTTGCCGGTGGTGTATGCCACGGGGATACCGCTGGCGTCGGCCACCTGCCGCAGCAGCTCATAGCCGTCCCACAGCTCATCGGCTGTGGTCATGGTGGCAAGATTCGTGTTGTTGATCATGCCGGTGATCTGCAAACGGGAATGGGCCTGCATGCCCTCCTGCAAACGGTGAATCTTTTCCAGTGTGCTGGCCAGCGGACGACGGATGTTCACTACGTTCAGAACCTCCAGTGAGCCTTCGGGAAGATCCACGAAGTCCTGATGGTAGCGGCCCAGCGCCGTAGCGCCCACGTCGTCACCGCCTACGTCGAATATCACGCTGTCCCAATCCAGAACGAAGGCAGACTGCACCTCGGCGGGGAGTGAGAGCGTTTCGATACCGGAACAGGCAAAGTTGGGAGAGACGAGACGAATCTCCTTCTGCTCTACCATTTTACCACGTTCTGTCAAGCGGAAATAGGTGTTCACCATATCCAGATCGATCAGTTCCGTGCGTTCGCCTCTGGCGGCGGACTGCATGGCGAAGTTCAGCGCCAGCTCACTTTTTCCGCTGCCATAATTGCCGATGAGTACCTTGACTTTCTTCATCCGCCGTGTTCTCCTTTACGATCAGGTATGCTGTATCCCGCGGATGTGCTCCGCAGGCATATGGGTGGAATCACAGTATCCCCTCCCCGGGGGAGGGGATACTGTAATAGGTAAGCTTTGAATTACTTCAGGTTCTCCTTGATGGTCTGGCACAGCGCGGTAATGCCCTGAACGATCTTCTCCTCGGGCATGCAGCTGTAGTTCAGACGCAGGGTGTTCTCGTGGCCGCCGTTGGGGAAGAAGGAACCGCCGGGAACGAAAGCGACCTTCTTCTCGAGGCACTTCATCTGCAGCTCCTTGGCGTCCATGTAGTCAGGCAGAACGACCCAGGCGAACAGGCCGCCGTCAGGACGGGTGAAGGTGCAGGGAGCGGGCAGTTCCTTGGCCAGCGTGTCCAGCATCACGGCGCGGCGCTTCTTGTAGCACTCGCGGATGGTGTTGACGTGAGCGTCCAGATCGAACATGTCGATCCACTTGGAGGTCTCCATCTGGCCGATGGTGGAAGCCTGCAGAGAGGCAGCCTGCTCCATGAAGTTGTACTTGGCCAGAATGGCATCCTCGGCGCAGACCCAGCCCAGACGGTAGCCGGGAGCCAGAATCTTGGAGAAGGTGCCCAGATAGACCACCAGACCCTTGGTGTCCAGGCTCTTCAGAGCGGGCATGTACTCGCCCTCGAAACGCAGCTCGCCATAGGGGTTATCCTCGATGACGGGGATCTCATAGCGGTTAACGATCTCCATGAACTTATGACGGCGATCCAGATCCCAGGTACGGCCGGTGGGATTCTGGAAATCGGGGATGACGTAGATCATCTTCACGCGCTCGGTGGTGGCCAGAATCTTCTCCAGCTCCTCCATGATCATGCCGCCGTCGTCGGTGGGAACTTCGATAAAGGTAGGCTCGCAAGCCTTGAAGGCGTTGACAGCGCCCAGATAGGAGGGGCTCTCCAGCAGCACCACGTCGCCGGGGTTCAGGAACACGCGGGCAGAGAAGTCCAGACCCTGCTGGGAACCGGAGGTCACCAGAATGTGATCCTTATCGGTCTTGATGTTGTTCTTCGCCAGCATACGCTCGGCGATCTGCTCACGCAGACGGGGATAGCCTTCGGTGGAAGAATACTGCAGGGCGACACGGCCATTTTCCTTCAGGACGGCCATGGAAGCCTCCATCATCTGCTCGACGGGGAACAGCTCGGGAGCGGGCATACCACCGGCAAAGGAAATGATGTCGGGCTGTGCGGTCAGCTTCAGCAGCTCACGAATCTCGGAGCCCTTCAGCAGATCCATTCTACTTGCAAACTGTACCATGAAATTTTCCTCCTCAAATTTCCCGGATGCCTGTCACAGCACCCGGCTTTAGATACCTCTAATTTGTACCCTTACCATTAAAGCACATTTCCACGCTAAAGTAAATATTAGGTTTTGGTCAAATGCTACAAAATTTTGAAAGATTTTTCTTTTTGGTAAACTTTACAAAAAACCGGCACAGTTTGAGGTAATTTCGCCAAAGGAAAACTTTTTGGTGAAAAAAGTTGCAATTTTGTGGATAAAAAAATTAAAAATCGACAGAATTTTTGCAATGAAACGCGAAAACAGCAGTACCATAGCTCCTTGGCACTGCTGTCAGACGGATCGGGGAGGGTCATCGGTGTGGCTTTCCGGACTGTCCGACATGGAAGAATTTTCCTTTTCTTTTTGCTTACGGTCGCACAGACGGTCATAGAAAAGAAGTCCCGCGGCGCTGATCGCCAGCGTAATGACGAAAACAAGGATCGCGCCCCAGTAGTTTTTCGTTCCCAGCGCATTGCCGCCGATGGTGGAGGTGACGATGGAGGGCAGCCGCCCCAGCGAACAGATCAGCAGCCACACGGGAAAGCGGATGTTGGTCAGTCCGGCAAAATAGCACAGCAGATCTTTGGGCGTGCCAGGCAGCATAAAGACGATCAGGAATAGCAGATCACGCTTGGGCGATGCCTGCAAAAAGCGAACGGAGCGCAGCTTTTCCGGCGAGAAGAAAATCTCCGCCAGCCGCTGACCAAACCGCCGCACCAGCAGAAAAACGCACACGCTGCCCAACGCCGAGGCTACTAAGCACAAAATTGTGCCCTCCACCGCGCCGAAGGCGTAACCGGCGGCGATCTCGAAAGGCTCGCCGGGGATCAGCGCCACCACCACCTGAAGGATCACCATGCCCATATAGGCCAGTCGTCCGCCGAAGCCGTGGGAATCCACCCAGTCGCGGAAACGTTCCGGCTGAGAGGCAAAGCGCACCAGCGGTACGCCTACCAGCCAGACCAGCAGTCCCATGACCACCAGAGCGGTCACCAGCGCGGCGACGCCCAGCCGCTTCTGCTGTGCAGTTGTCAGTTCGTTCTTTTTCATGTGTGCAGACCTGCAGAAATTTTGATGCTGCCATTATAGCATTGCGGTGCAAAGGGTGTGTAAACAAAGAGTGAATAATCCTTTATGGAAAATGAAAATTGACAAGCGAAAGCAATATACTATAATATAATGGTACATAACCGGAAGGAGAAAGCACGTAATGAAATTCTGGAAGATGAACGGCGCGGGAAACGACTTTATTGTGATCGACAACCGTGACGGCACGGTGGATGTGGCACAGTGGCCGCGGATCGCCCGGACACTGTGCGAGCGGCACCTGTCCCTCGGCGCGGACGGCCTGATGGTGGTGGAGCGCCCGGCCAACGGCGGAGACTACCGGATGCTGTTCTTGAATTCTGACGGTTCCATCGGCGAGATGTGCGGCAACGGTGCCCGGTGTATCTGCCGCTATGGTTATGAAAACGGGCTGGCGGGCGATGTGCAGCGGGTGGAGACGACGGCGGGGCTTGTGACCGGCTGGCGGGTGGACGAGCGGATGTATCGCATTCGCCTGAACGATCCCTGCAACCTGCGGCTGGACGGAAAAGCGCTGATCGACGGCACGGCGTGGGATTACGCCTACGTGGAGCTGGGGGATCCCGGCATTCCCCATGCGGTGGTGCCGGTGAAGAACCTGCGGGACTTTGATACGGCGAAATTGCGGGAGTTGGGCCGCAGGCTGCGGTATTATCCGGAGTTCCCAAAAGGTGCCAATGTGAATTTCTATGAGATCATCGGGGCGGATCACATTTATGAACGAACCTATGAGCGGGGCGTGGAGGATTTTACCTACGCCTGCGGTACGGGAACCGGTTCGGTGGTGACGGTGCTGACCCTGCTGGGGAAGGTCTCCGGCCATCAGGTGAGAGTGGATATGACCGGCGGACAGCTGATGGTGGACGTGGAACGGGAGGGAAATCAGGTGACGAATCTGTATCTGACCGGCCCCACCAACATTGTCTGCAAGGGTGAGATCACAGACGAGGCGCTGTAAAAGGGAAATACCACACGGCAGGGAAAAGCTTTCCCTGCCGCGTGGTTTATAATAAGGAAAAGACCAAAATATGAAAAAGCTGATATCTGTTATTCTAATTTGCGCATTGCTGCTGACACTTGCCGCATGTGCAAGTTCTTCCGGGGATGATAAATTTTACAGAGAAAGCGATCCGATACAGGTCGTTGATGCAGGCGGCAGAAAGGTTTCCAGCGGCGCTCCAATCATGACCGTTGCAACGTCATGGGGCGGTGGCGTTGATGCGTATATTCATGCGCTTGGAGTAAGTGACCGCCTTGTTGCGACCAATTCCAAGCACAATTTGGACCGAAAGTTTTTTAATCCGGATGAAATGAACAAAGTCGGGCGCTGGGCGTTGGACAAAGAGGCGCTTGCCAACATCTCACCGGAGCTGTTCCTCCATGGTGCATATGCAACAGAGCAAATTTCGGGCGCAAACAAAGTGAATGTTCGAGCGTATGGAATGGGATTCAATTCTTTTGAGGATATCGAAAAAAATTTGAAGGATTTGGGCGCACTATTTGGAGTAGAAGAAAGAGCTGATTATATCATCTCTTACTGCAATCGGATTTTGGAGCTTGTGGATACGAGGGTCAGTCAGATTCCGGAGGACAAAAGGCCGACTGTTGTTGTGCTTGGGGACAAAACAGGCGAACTTGCTTCTGACATCTATGATACGATTGAGGAGATGACAACACGCGCCGGTGGAATTTCCTGCACACCGGAAGATCTCAGTAAAAAAACCGAAACTACCATGGTCGGGCTTGAAACTATCTTCAAGTGGAATCCCGATTTTGTTTTCCTTAAGGATTACTACTGTGAACTGACTGTAGACGGCATCATGAAAGATGCTACATGGGCACCTATGACTGCCGTAAAGAACGGTAATGTTTATGCGCTGCCATGCGAGTTTGACGGATGGAGTACCGCTAACCCCTCCTGCTATATGGGAGTCCTTTATATGAGTATGCAAATGTACCCTGATCTATATGAGGATATAGACATTGAAAGCACAGCAGTGGAATTCTATCGTGAAGTGTATGGGCTAGATATGACGGTAGAAGAGCTTGGGTTTATAAATGGAGCGCAATAAAAATCGAAGGTTGCATACGAGTGCAATCTTTGTCTTATTGATAGGAGTTTTACTTCTAACATTTATTGTTGCTCTATGCTGCGGCCACTACTCATTAACACCCGTCTCCTGTATTAAAATCTTATTGAGCAAGCCCCTTGGGCTGGAACAGACATGGAGTGAACTGGACGAAAGTGTTTTGCTCGGTATTCGCCTCCCGCGTATTCTGGGGGCGATTTTAGTGGGTACATGCCTTGCAATATCAGGAGCCTCTTATCAATCGGTGTTTCAAAATCCTTTAGTTTCCCCAGACATTTTAGGCGTGTCCTCCGGAGCTTGCGTCGGTGCTGCACTGGCAATACTTCTTCATGTTCCTAAGTTTTTTATAATGCTGATGTCTTTTGCGTTTGGTGTAGGCACTGTAGCAGCCACTGTTGCAATCCCTAAGATTCTGAAAGCGAATTCCAATATTATGCTAGTCCTATCAGGTATTGTCATAGGCGGCATTACCGGCTCTGCTATGGGGATAATAAAGTATGTTGCAGATCCCCAAAGTGAATTGCCCCAAATTACATATTGGACAATGGGTTCGCTTGACGGATTGTCTCTTTACGTCGTTGCTTTTTCCGCTCTGCCTATTGCTATTTGCATTGGAATTCTTCTCCGAATGTCATGGTGGATTGATATTATTTCCTTGGGTGAAACCGACGCAAAAACATTGGGTGCAAATGTCGGTCGTATACGACTAATCATTATTGCTTGCTCAACTATGCTGACAGCTATTTCTGTGTGTATGTGCGGCACAATCGGTTGGGTGGGTCTGGTGATTCCGCATTTTGCAAGGCTCTTCGTTGGCACCAGTAACACAAAATTGCTCCCTTCCGCCGCACTTCTCGGATCTATTTTTTTGCTTCTGGTTGATACCATATCCAGAAACATTGCTGCGGTTGAAGTCCCGTTAGGAATTATAACCGGACTAGTCGGTGCTCCATTTTATGCATGGTTACTGTACCGCCAAAGAGCAAAGCTCAGTTAGGAGGGATAAGGAATGGAGGCAATTATAGATATCCGCTCAATATCCTTTTCTTATCCGCAATCGAAAAGACTAGTTCTCAATGATTGTTCTCTTCAAATCATGGCTGGAGAGATAACATCCTTCCTAGGCCCCAATGGTGCGGGAAAAAGTACACTATTAAACTGCGCGTGCGGGCTGCTCCGACCGCAGTCCGGAGACATATACTTAAACGAAAAAAGCATTTGGACGATGAAGCAGGCTGAAATTGCAAAGGTAGTTGGTTATGTTCAACAGTATCAGAATTCAAGTTTTGCTCATTCTGTATTTGACTATTTGTCTTTAGCTCCATCAGGCCATCTTCGATTTCGTAAATCTGCTCTTGCAGCATCCGTTCCTGCCGTTCTCTGGAGACCGGGATACGCTCAAACTGGCTATGGCCGATGATAACGGCGTCATAGTCGCCGGTGGCGATGCGGGCGCAGAACTTCTTGCGGTTTCTCGGCTCGAAGTCCTTCTTGGTGACGGCGAGGATATTGGCAGAGGGGTACAGACGCAGAAACTCCGACGCCCACTGCTCAATCAGATGATTAGGCACCACAAACATGGGCTTGTGGCAAAGGCCGAGGCGCTTGCTCTCCATCGCTGCCGCGACCATCTCGAAGGATAGCGATAGGTAATCCTTTGGGCGGGATATGCAACCGCAGGCTGCATATCCGTTCCTCCAGATTTTCCCCCGCTCCAAACCGTGCGTGACAGTTTCCCATCACACGGCTTTCCATCGTCAGCACTTTTTATGACAATCTATACATCAAACAGATTTGCCCTTTAGAAAACGAGTTCCAGCATTTCTGCCATCACACGAAGTTTATTGAGCTTTGCCAACTGCTTTTTATCCAGGTTTAGCACTTTCAGATATTTTCGGATGGTGCGCTCATTACTGGAATGAATGAGAATGTGAACCACATCGGAGACAATAATCAGGTTTTGGTAGCTGTCATTGCCCCCAAGCATCAACGGCTGCTTGTGATGACAGTCCACCTGATTTGCTTCCAGTTCCACACCGGAGACGGCACATTTTCCTTTCTGTGCAACATAGAGCGCAATGCGGTTATCGTTATATTCCACACTTTGCTTACCGCATGGATTGTTCATCAGATGATAGAGTACTGCCATATTGATACCGGCGAGATTCTTGTGAATCTCAGCCCGTCCCTCTGGCGTGTACTTATTTACCCGACTTTTCTTGTCCATGGGTACTCTGTGCTGAACATAGGCAATCGGGACGATAGCGTGACCATTCAGGTAGCGTACCTCCCGGCTCGTGCCGTATTTTTCCTTGATATACCTGTTTGTGATTTGACCGCTCTTCTGCAGCCTGTGCTTCAATCTGTTGTAAAGGCTCTTTTTGACATCGAAAGCGATTTTGTGAAAGTCAATATTCACATGGGTTGCAATGCTGTAATAGTTGTGAACGCCATGACATAGGAGTTGTATTTTTGTATCAGACGGTATTCCATTCCCGGGTCATAGGTCTGCCGTATCTGCCCAATAATTTCCTTGCTTTTCTCCCGGATTTTCTGCAATGCTTTATCCTTGATATGCGCTTCTACTACATACCTTGGCTGTCCATCTGGCTTCTTTCCCTTTGTTCGGACTTTCAGCTTAAAGCCCAGAAATTCAGAGTAATGGCGTTTCAGATTTACGATCTTTGATTTCTCCGGGCTGATTTCCAGTCCCAGACGATCTAAAAGCCATTGTCTCGTAGCCTCGAACAGCTTGACCGCATCTGGCCGCTTTTTGCAAAAGATTTTGAAATCATCTGCATAGCGGACAACATAGCACTCTTTCAGATTCGTGTAGTTGCGCAGAGTACGGATGGTACTGCTTTTGTCGGGAGTTCCATTCACATAGATTCTGTGTACATAATTCCTTTGGGTGGGCATTTCCTCCCACTGGCTGACAATCCACCAATCCAGTTCATTCAGGACGATGTTTGACAGCAGTGGGGAAATGATACCGCCCTGTGGCGTACCTTTCTCCGGGAAGCCGATTCCAGCCACTTCTGCCTTTAGCATGGCAGAAATGATAGACAGCAGCTTTTTATCCCTAATTCCGAGTGTCCACATCTGCTTCAGCAGTTTTCCGTGGTTCACATTGTCAAAGAAAGACTTAATGTCTATATCAATGACATAGTGGCAACCGACGTTCTGTATCATTCTCTCTGCTTGGGCAATAGCATTTTCTGCACTGTGGTTTGGCCTGAAACCATTGCTTCGCTTGAAGAATTTCGCTTCACAGATAGGTTCTAATACTTGCAGAATACATTGCTGAATGAGCCTGTCCATAATCGTGGGTATTCCGAGGGGACGGGTTTTCCCGTTATCCTTTGGTATTTCCACTCTGCGGACAGCATTAGGAATATACCAGTCCAGCTTGCGCTGAACATGGGCAACTAAGGCATTTTCGTTCCATTTATTCAAATCGCTTATTGTCTTGTTATCCACACCCGCCGTCCGACTGCCGCTGTTCTTTCGGATATTCCTATATGCCAACTTGATGTTTTCAGGGCGTTTTATCAGTTCCACAAGATTGCAGAACCGCTGCCCCTTGACACTTGCGGCATACAGTTCGTCAAAAACAAGCTGCATATCGTAGTATTCAGAGTTGCGGATTTTCTGTTTCTTTAAGGGTTTCTTCTTGTTTGCCAAAGTCAGGTACTTTCCTCCTTATGAGAGGATTTCGCTTTTCTTAGTCATACTCGAACCTTTGTGTCTGTATAGTTTTCAATTTATTGATTGCTGACGACTAATGGCTATCCCTCCACCGTGTTTCCACGGCTTCATCGGTACTGTGCCATCTCTCTCAACTGGATAAAGAATTGTTATACGCAATGCGCTTTCCAATCCAACACCTCATAGCCTGTAACTGGCTCCGTGTTCCGTAAGCGCACAATAATCACCCGGGCCGAACAAAGTTACGGCAGAGTCCCGTTGG
>OLSQ01000712.1_pt1 | contig 31041 bp, 25 predicted proteins | sample 1672561 | NCBI WGS metagenome assembly OLSQ01 (sample SAMEA3136699, study PRJEB25190) | human gut metagenome | biome: human gut; feature: human-associated habitat; material: faeces | place: Austria | collected 2013
ATTATGCAATAAATAACATAAAAGAGGGTGCGCCATAGACTTATGACACACCCTCTTTTATATTGTTTTAGGACTTACGAATCTTTTAATCAGGACTCATCTATTGCTGTGGCTCAGAAACCTTGTTCATATTGAAGGCAGAAACTTTGCCATCAGGTGAAACAACTGCAGAAATCTTAAAGAGTTGTTCCTTCTTGGTGCCATCTGTCAAATCTACGTCCTGGCGGGCAGAGAACTGTACCTGATACTCATAATTCTCATCGCCAACCTCGCGCTTCTTGATCTGGTAGTCGTTGTTGATGCGCCAGTTCATATTGGCAACATTATCTTTATAGAGCTTATCCATAAAGGTAACGACATCAGCCTTGGTAGCCGAGTTCTTACCAAGCAGGGAAGAAAGAATATCCTCGCAGGTAGCTGTCAATCCATCTGCATTACGGGAATTGATGCTCTGGAAGAACTGACGGAACAAGCCGCTTACCATCTGCTTTTCTTCTGGCTGGAGGTCACGGCTCTTCACCTTCTTCAGGGCATTTTCAGCCTCTTCGATATGAGCACCATCTGTATGAGCATTCAGGTATGCCTGATAGGCATCAGCAGTATCTGCAGCCTTAGCTACATTCCAGTCGAGGGAATCTATTTTAAGCAAAGCTTCCTGTTTGTGCAAACTGTTAGGATACTTCTGGAGATATGCTTCCAAAGCTTCTTTCGAACCGCTCACTACCGCATTGGTCCAATCCTGGTCGTTCTGCTTCAACAGGTCTAGATGAGCCATGATGGAATCGCGATGTGCTTCATCCGCATCCTTGTAGGTATCGAGATAACTCTGCAGTACCATCGGATCGCTGCTTTGCATCGCATACTCATAAGCTTCCAACTCCTTGTTGCGATTGGCACTGTCGTAGAAGTAATACATAATGCCACACGCCAAGACAGCAAAGATGAATGAGATGATGAAGATAGAGCGGGTGTTCTTTTTCTTCTGTGGTTCCTGGGGAGTATTGCCCTCTCCGCCATCATTTCCGCTCGCAGTAACACCAGGACGACGTACAGGAGGTACTGGTGGGACAGGAGGGGTTGGAGGGGCTGAAGGAGTTGTTGGAGTTGTTGGAGCCGCAGGAGCCTGCGGTGTTGCTGACGATGCTGCAGACGACACCGGTGATGTTGCTTCCGCAAGAGGACGAGTTACCCCTACTGCTATCTCATGGCAGTTTGGGCACATCTCCTGACTGCTGAAATAAACCTCACCGCAATGAGGGCATTTAGTGATTTTTCCAGCTATCTCAACGCCACAACTAGGACAGGTTGGAGCCTTGTCACTGATCTGGCGACCACATTCTGGACATTTAATAATTGCCATAGTTTTATTTAAAGTTTATGTTTTACTTAAATTATTCATATTTCTATGCTTCAGACCTGTTCACTCTTTACCTTGAAACTAATCATAAAGTTCAATGCTCCAAGTTCAAAGTTACAATGCCTTATCTGTGTCTGAATCTAATCTCTCTCAATCGATGCCTGCCCATGAATCTGCTCTTATCCACGTAGCCATTGATACCGTTCAGTTTTCCCTTACCGGTATATTGCCACATCTCAAAGTCTCTTCCATCCTTGAGCACTGGTTCTCGCTTGGTATATTGTGCTATCATCAGCTTGTAGTTGTCGAGCTTTCCCAGGAGATAATGGTCATAGAAGTTGGCACCCGTATAGATGAGCGGTTTCTGTCTGTATGCCTTTTCCACGAGATGCAGGAACTTGAAGAGTGAGTCGCAAAATTCTTCTGTTTCCAAACCACTCTTGGTCTCTACGTCGATCATCGGCAAGAGATCCTGGTCGCCTGGGCGACACTGTGCCTTGAAATTCTCCAGCTGGGTTTGCTGAGGAATACGGGCACGATAAAAGTGGTATGAACCCACCTTGAGTCCATATCTATGAGCCAGATCAATATTCTGCTTATATTTGCTATCTACATTGGTTCCACCCTCGGTAGCCTTCAGATAGACATACGCCATCTTGGAGTTATCGCCCACCGTTTCCCAGAACACATTGCCCTGATAGTGGCTGAGGTCTATGCCATGCACATGACTGCAGGTATCCTCGCATTGCACCTGCGCACTTGCGCATAGTGTTATAATTGATGATATTATTGTTATACAAAATCGTTTCATAGATGCAAAGGTACGAAAATCGCTTGAAATTCGTCACAGAGTATGCTTATTTTTTATATATTTTATATTATTCTTCGATTTCTGAGAGCGAGCGGTAGAAGTTATTGCAGAAATTGCTGATAGTTTCTATGGGCGCATATTCCAGATACCGCATACTGCGGCGCAGGTTTTTGCGCATCGTGCCACCGGTGGTGCGAACGAATCCAGCCTGAGTCTGCTCGAATAAAATTTCCTGCTGATCGAGACTGTTATAATAAAGCGAACGGAGGGTCAGCTTGTAGGCACCACGTTCTACACGGCGCACGAAAGGTATCTCATCCTGTTCAAATTCGAAGAAAAGGATAAGTACACTGCCCTGCAACTGCGCCATACGCTGGATGCGGAGCTTGCGCAGCCATTTTTCCAGTTTTACGAAATCTACCTTGTCGCCCTTGGTGCGCAGGTAGTTTCCCATCTCGATGATACCGCCAAGATTAATGCCATTGGCTAATATTCCATTGATATTGGATACGATGATGCGAAGTAAATAAATGGTCTCAATAGAGGTATCGATGGCATGACGCTCATTTTCCTGTATGCTGGCTAAACGTCGGTTCAGGAAACCATTGTTCATTCGTACTTCACCCGCAGGCACATCGCTGAGGTTCTTCATCATCTGGGCTATCTTCTTCTGTTTGAAGGTAGTCATCGGTTCCATCTCCTCCTTCGTATGAAAGTGATCGGAACGCAGCTTGACAAAAAGGTTTCTCTGTAAAAAATCCATCGTGTATTCATTTAAAAGTTAAACAATTGGCAATAAGCTACTTCCATTCTAGCTGTATCGCTTCGGGTAACGAAATAGTATCGAAAACAGCGCAGCTATACCGATAGCCAGAGGATAATAGAGGTATGGAAGGATATCCATTGGACTCAGATTGGCAAGACCTGCTGCCAGAAGCATCTGTACTCCGTATGGTATCAAGCCCTGAACCGTACAGGAGAAAGTATCGAGGATACTGGCTGCCTTGCGGTTGTCAACTCCAAACTTATCACCGATTTTCTTGGCTATGTTGCCTACCGTGAGGATGGCAACCGTATTGTTGGCAGTACATACATTGACCATGGAAACCAGTGCGGCAATAGACAGTTCGGCTCCTCGCTTGTTACTGACGTGTGCCGTAATCTTATCGATGATATAATTGATACCGCCATTCTCACGGATGATTTCGAGCATGCCACCCGCCATCATTGCGATGATGACCAGTTCGCCCATACCGATGATTCCATTACCCATGGCTGAGAACCAGCCAAAGAGACCGTAACCTCCGGTAGCACCCAGAAGCTGACAACTTACACCAATCACACCACAGAGCAATGTTCCCATCGTAAGAACCGCCATCACATTCATACCCGCCACAGCTGTGACAAGTACTACCAGATAAGGGACTACCTTGACATATTCAACCTCCGGAATATCAGTAGGTGCCTGCAGACCGATACCCATCACGGCATAGATAGCCAGTACAATAACGGCGGCAGGTACTACGATAAGAGAATTGACACGGAACTTATCGCTCATCTTGCAATTCTGAGTCTGGGTAGCTACTACCGTGGTATCAGAGATAAAGGAGAGATTATCTCCAAAATAAGCTCCACCAACGATGATAGCTGTCATCATACCTATGTTTACGTCCATGGAGTGGGCGAGTCCCGCAGCTATCGGAACAAGTGCCACAACGGTACCTACACTTGTTCCGATGGATACGGAGATAAAGCAGGCTGCCAGAAACAGTCCCGGCAGAATCATACTGGCGGGAAGAATGCTGAGTGCAAGATTGACTGTTGCATCGACAGCTCCCATCGCCTTAGCCGAAGCTGCGAAGGAACCAGCCAATACATATATCCACAGCATGAGCATCAGATTGTTGGCGCCGGCACCCTTGCTGTAGGTATCTACACGACTCTTGATGGGCATACCACCAGAAATCGCAATGGCATAGATACTGGAGATCATAAATGCCACGGTGAGCGACAAATTGGTATCCTTATGACTGGCATCTACCGAATAGACGGTGAATGCCACGATGAGGACAATCAACAAAAACAATGGCGACAACGCCAACAATCCTTTCTTATTACTCATGTTTCTTTTTAAGTTATTACAATGTTACTCCATTCTTGAAAATGGAAATCTCACGATAGCCGTTGTACTCGTTGCGAGCTTAGATCTGCGTTCTGCGGTAGAAATCGATATTCTCCTTCATCAGCAGCTCAATAGGCATGTAATTTACCGGATTCACCTTCTTCTTGAGAACGATGGCACGGAAGAGGGTATCCACGCAATAGTAGCCCTGCATATAGGCATGCTGTGCGATGAGGAACGAGATACTGCCTTCGCGCAGACATTTCGCATTCTTGCCCACCATATCATAACCCATGATCTGTACATCACGGCGATTGGACTTAAGCAGATAATCTCCCACGATATGCGCCTTCGATGTCAGTGTTATACAATGATGTGTAGCAGGATGTTCTTCAAAGTACTGACCCAGCATCTTCTGGTACTCGTTGCGGGTTCCGTTGAGCGGCAGATCGAGAACATGGATGACTACCTGTGGAAAATGGTCATGCATATAATGACGGAATCCCACCTCACGGTTATCCTGCTGCTTGCTGACTACATGACCGTCCTTGGTCTGTCTCATCAGCATAATCTCTTGTTCCTTTCCAGCAAGCATCATCAGCATCTTGGCTGCAAAATAGCCAGAGCAGAACGAATCCTGTCCATAGAAGGAGAGAGGGCGCAAGTCTGGCATATAAGAATCGAGAAGGATAAATGGAATACCCTTTTGATGCAACTGGTCTGTAAAGCCACGTGTCACTTCCAAAGATGATGGTACTATGATAACACCTTCCGGATTGGCATCAAGAATCTCTTGTGAAACAGCCTTGAAAGAATCCTCACTGGAACGCTCGTAGAATCGAATCTCTAAATCGATATGGAAATCCCGGCGCTGGTCTTCGCACTTTCGGGCACCTTCTTCTATCTCTTCCCAATAGGCTTCCGATTCATGCTTCGGTATCAGAAGACAAAAAGTATAAGCCTTGTTGTATGCCAAAGCACTGGCATACATATTAGGTTGATAATTCATTTCCTTGAGCGCTTGTTCCACCTTCTCACGAGCCGGCTTCGACACGTTCGGGCGGTCGTGGAGCACACGGTCCACAGTTCCTACAGATACGCCTGCTCTTTCGGCGATATCCTTGATTCTGATTCTTTCGGCCATTGTTTTTAAGTTTATGGTTTTGAGCACATCGCACGTACATTATTATATAATAACTGTGCGCACAAACTGTGCTTTTTTACTATGTTTTGTTGAACTGCTGGTTTGTGTGCGGTCACACCATCAGCATTCGGGCGCAAATATACAACATTTTTTTGAATTGTGCGAATGCACAGCTCTTTTTTTGCACAAAAAACGAAAAAAAAGGAGAAAAAAAGGGAAAAAGTGAGAAAAATACGAAAAAATAGGGCGATAAATGAAAAAAACTGCGATTAAATTTTGGTATTCGAGAAATTATAGCTATTTTTGCCAGCGGTTACGGACAACTACAATAAAATTGTCTATTAGTAAACAAACAATAAAAACAAAGAAATTAAAACTATCAAACAATGGCAAAGATTGTAACATTAGGCGAGATTATGCTTCGTTTGTCACCAGAAGGCAACGATCGTTTCATCCAGAGTGAGTCACTTCGCATCATCCCTGGTGGTGGTGAGGCTAACGTTGCTGTTAGCCTTGCTAACTATGGTCACGATGCATATTTCGTATCAAAGTTGCCAAAGCACGAGATTGGCCAGATTGCAGTAAATGGTCTTCGTCGTTATGGCGTCAATACTGAGTTTATCGCCCGCGGTGGTGATAGAGTAGGTCTCTACTATGCAGAGACAGGTGCTTCTATGCGCCCATCTAAGGTTATCTACGACCGTGCTCACAGCGCTATCGCAGAGGCTGATCCTTCTGATTTCGACTTTGACAAGATCATGGAGGGTGCTCAGTGGTTCCACTGGAGCGGAATTACTCCTGCTATCAGCGACAAGGCTGCAGAATTGACCAAGTTGGCTTGTGAGGCAGCTAAGCGTCATGGTGTAACGGTATCTGTTGACCTCAACTTCCGCAAGAAGCTCTGGACATCAGAGAAGGCTATCTCTGTTATGCGCCCATTGATGAAGTATGTAGATGTTTGCATCGGTAACGAGGAAGATGCTCAGCTTTGCCTGGGCTTCAAGCCAGATGCAGACGTAGAAGGCGGCAAGACTGATGCTGAGGGTTACTATGGCATCTTCAAGGGTATGATGGAGGAGTTCGGCTTCAAGTATGTCGTTTCTACGCTCCGTGAGTCTCTTTCTGCTACTCATAATGGCTGGAAGGCTCTTATCTATGATGGTAAGGAGTTCTATCAGAGCAAGCACTACGACATCAACCCTATCATCGACCGCGTGGGTGGTGGTGACTCTTTCTCTGGTGGTTTGATCCATGGTCTCCTGACTAAGGAGACTCAGGGCGAGGCACTTGAGTTCGCTGTTGCTGCTTCTGCCTTGAAGCACACAATTCCTGGCGACTTCAACCTGGTTTCTGTTGACGAGGTTGAGAGCCTTGCTGGCGGTAACGCTAATGGTCGTGTACAGCGATAACACTTAACATTTAACATTAAAACAAGAAGATGGCAAAGTTTAGCAAAATGCAGGTCATGGCAGCTATGAAAGAGACTGGTATGGTTCCTGTATTCTTCAATAAAGATATCGAAATCTGCAAGAACGTAATCAAGGCATGCTACGAGGGTGGCGTTCGCGTATTTGAATTCACCAACCGTGGCGATTTCGCTCACGAGATTTTCGGAGAGTTGGTAAAGTGGGCTGATAAGGAGTGCCCTGAGATGATCTTGGGTGCTGGTACAGTGGTTGACGCTGGTACTGCTTCCTTGTATCTCCAGTTGGGTGCAAACTTCATCGTTGGTCCTAACTTCAATCCTGACATTGCTCCTGTATGTAACCGTCGCTTGGTGCCTTATTCACCAGGTTGTGGTTCTGTAACAGAGATCAACAATGCTCAGGCAGCAGGTTGCGATGTAACCAAGGTATTCCCTGCAGGTAATGTAGGTGGTCCTTCATTCGTTAAGAATGTAATGGCACCATTGCGTTGGAGCAACATCATGGTAACAGGTGCAGTAGAGCCAACTGAGGAGAACCTTACTCCTTGGATCAAGGCGGGTGTTTTCTGTGTAGGTATGGGATCTAAACTCTTCCCTAAGGAGACTGTTGCTGCTGCAGATTGGGCTGCCATCACAGCCAAGTGCCAGGAAGCTTTGGGCTACATTGCTAAGGCACGTGCATAATCAGGATGCATAAAAGATTTCATCATATTTATGGCATCGCCATCATCTGTATGATGGTGGCGATGTTTGTTTTTTCAGCTTGTTCGCCATCGCATAAGGGCGAAGTAGATGAGCTGAATTATCTTTCTTATGCGCTTCACTATCGTAACCTTGATTCCACTAAAGTATTGGCAGAGAAGGCTTTGGCTCTTTCCGAAGACTATCCTGCCGGATACGCAGAGGCTTGCAACAACCTGGCTTTTGTGGCTATTGCCAAGATGGATTACCATACTGCCAAGCGATGGCTTGACAAGGTAAACGAACGCAGTGACAACCAGATAGAACTCCTTATTGCCGACGTTCAGAATATGCGACTCTGTCAGCGTGAGGCCCGCAACAAGGATTTTTATAGCTTCAGGGAAAAAGCCATCCGTAAACTGCGCAGAATCGGTGAGGAAATAGATAACCTTCCTCTTCGGGAGCGTCATCGCGCCATTTATGCGAAGAGTGAGTTTGATATCGTTGCTGCCACCTATTTTTATTATGTACAGCTAGACAAGCCGATGCTCAATGCGCTGGCAGATCTTGACCCGGATGAAGTGGAACAGGATACGGCACAGTATCTCAACTATCTTTATAATATGGGAGCTGGTGGTGCCATTACTCATGGCACCCCACAGGAAATCTGTCAGGCGGAATTTGATATGCTCATTCGCCTCTACTTTTTGGCAAGTGGCAGCAATCCTTATCCATACTGGCAGGCAAACGCACTGCAATCTATCAGCGAACATATTCAGGATCCGGAACAGCGTGATTTCCTGGTAAAAAACAATCTGCCGGCTTTCCAGTATCTCAATGTTGAACAGATGCCTTTGGAACTTCTGGCAGGAAACTTTGCGCAACGCGCACTCAATATCTTTTCTGAATATGGAGACGTTTACCAGACGGCAGGAGCATACCGCACACTGGCAGAATGCTACTGGCAGATCAAGGATTATAAATCGGCAGGCGATTGCCTGAATAGGGCACTCAACCAGAACAGGGCTATCCAGCAGGCGCCCGACCTGGTGGCTTCTATCCGGGAAAGACTCAGCCTGGTTTATTCCGCCATCGATGATAAGCCGGAAAGCGATTACAACCGCAATATTTACCTCGACTTGCAGGAGCAGAGTCGCCAGGACAGGCAGTTGGAAGCGCGTGCCACTCAGTTGGACAACAATGCCGTCCAGCTGAACACGATGATTGCTGCGGTAATCTTTATGATTGTCCTGGTTGTGGTCTTGCTCTATGTATTCGACAGAATGAAGCGCCGCAATACCAAGGAAAGTTCTGTAGAATCCCTGCTGATACCTTTACATGAATGGGAAGAACAGAACATGCAGCATATCAATGCGTTATCAGAAAAGCATGAAGAATTGGAAGAAGCCAAGAACATGGTCCAGCTTCATATATCTGACAATAGGCGCCGCAACCTGGAACAGCGTGCCAAGCTTTCTCTGGTCAATAGCATCACCCCATTTATCGACCGTATGATCCATGAGGTAGATAGGCTGAAGAAGGGAGATGATCCAGAAGAAGTGAAACAGGAGCGATATACCTATATCTCAGAGTTGACTGATAAAATCAACCAATATAATTCGATTCTCACCGATTGGATACAGATGCGCCAGGGAGCCATCAATCTCCGCATAGAGAGTTTCCCGCTCCAGCCACTTTTCGATATTGTTGCCAAGGGAAAAATGAGTTTTCAGATGCGTGGGGTCAAACTGACCGTACAACCTACGGATGCCACAGTAAAGGCAGACCGTACGCTGACACTATTCATGATTAACACCATCGCCGACAACGCCAGGAAGTTTACACCTGCAGGAGGTGAGGTCGTGGTAAGCGCCAAGAGCCATCAGGCATTTGTGGAAATATCTGTAAAAGATTCGGGAAAAGGTATGGATGAAGAAACACTGGAACATATCTTCGACCGTACCTATACCGGTGGACATGGATTCGGTTTGCTCAACTGTAAGGGCATCATCGATAAGTACAAGAAAATCAGCTCGCTCTTCTCTCCTTGTAATATTCAGGCAGAGAGTGAGCCGGGAAAGGGTAGTAAGTTCACTTTCCGACTGCCTTGCGGTATTCGGAAAATGCAAATGATACTGATGCTTGCCTTGATGCTGATAGGTTGTAATATACCATCTGTTGTACTGGGAAGCACTCGGGAAAATGTCTCTATGCACAGAACTGACAAGCACAGAACTGACAGGCACAGGAGCAATAAGCAGACATCGCGATTGCTGCAAACAGCAGCATCCTATGCCGACAGTGCCTATTTCAGTAATATCAATGGCACCTACGAGCGGACCCTGGCTATGGCAGATTCGTCTCGCAGCTATCTCAACCGATACTATCTGACATTGAATCCTGATGGGAAATATCTGATGGTGGCACATCCCATGAAAGGAACCGCTGCCGAAATCCATTGGCTGCACGACAGTTTGCCAACCAACTACGAGGTCATACTCGATATCCGCAATGAGAGTGCCGTGGCAGCGCTGGCGCTCCACAAATGGGAACTATACGATAGTAACAACAAGGTATATACACAGCTCTTCCGTGAACGGAGTGCGGATAATTCGCTCGATAACTACGTAAGAACCATGCAGACTTCAGAAAACTCGAAGGCTGTAGCCATCGTCTTGCTGATTATCCTGCTGTTACAATTGCCACTGGCATATTATCTGCTATACTATCGCCACATCCTCCGTTATCGCTATGCCGTAGAAAAGATCAATGGTATTAACAAGGTGTTGCTCAGTGGTGATTCCAACACGGATAAGCTGAAACAGATTACCGGAATCTGGACTCCATCCGGCAGCAATAACATACGTAACGTTCAGCTTTTCCCTCAGCTCAACGAGGTGGTGGAACGTATCTCGCAGGCACTGAAGCAAAGCATTGATATGCAGCTGAATGAGGCTACGAATATAGAAATGGCAGAAGATGAGCTGCATCGTGCAGAGCATGAAAACGGAAAGTTGCACATTGCCAATTCCGTACTCGATAACTGTCTCTCTACGCTCAAGCACGAAACGATGTATTACCCTTCGCGAATCAGACAGCTTATAGACAGTACACCGGAGGATGTTACTTCCCTGCAGGAGTTGGTGGATTACTACAAGGCAATATACACGATGCTCAGCGCACAGGCAATGGAGCAGGTAGAAGGAACCGTGAAATGCGACGCAGACTTACTGGCATATCTCAGGAAACTGATCACTGGCGGAGTGAAGAACTTCACTTATCAGGAAACAGCCGCATCATCCGCCTATGTAACCTGCCAGTATATCCTACGCGATATTCCATTTGACGCAACCCGGCATCCACATCTCTTCACACCGCTCACCAGCGATATGAAGTATCTGGTGGCCCGCCAGATTGTGAGAGAAATAGGGGAGGCAACCAACCTGCGTGGCTGCGGCATTCTTGCCAAGCCGTCATCTGATGGCAAACTCATGATAGAAATCGTTTTACCAGAAAAAATAATAAAGACAAAGATATGAATAAATTTAAGGTTATTATAGTAGAAGATGTGCCTCTGGAATTGAAAGGCACAGAAGGAATCTTCAAGAACGACATACCCGAAGCTGAAATCATCGGCACTGCGGATAGTGAAATCGCTTATTGGAAACTCATCAAACAGCAAAAGCCAGACCTTGTACTGCTTGATCTTGGCCTGGGTGGCTCCACCACTGTTGGAGTAGAAATTTGCCGTAGTACAAAGGAACAGTATCCTGATGTGAAGGTCCTGATCTTTACCGGTGAGATTCTCAACGAGAAGTTATGGGTAGATGTACTCGATGCAGGCTGTGAAGGCATCATCCTCAAGAGCGGAGAATTGCTGACCCGTGGTGACGTGGCTTCCTGCATGAGTGGAAAGAAACTGGTTTTCAACCAGCCGATTCTCCAGAAGATCGTTGATAGATTCAAGCAGAGCGTAGGAAGCCAGCTGATGCATCAGGAGGCGATGATCAATTACGAGATTGATGAGTACGACGAGCGATTCCTCCGCCATCTCGCCCTGGGTTATACCAAGGAGCAGATCACGAACCTGCGAGGTATGCCATTCGGAGTGAAGAGTCTGGAAAAACGGCAGAATGAACTCGTACAGAAGCTCTTCCCTGATGGTAATAACGGAATGAGCGTGAATGCGACCCGACTCGTGGTACGTGCCTGCGAGTTGCGCATCATCGATATTGATAATTTACAGGCTGATGAAGAATAGTCATACATTCAGCAGGATATGTGGTTATACCATGTTCCTGCTGATACTGGCACAGATCTTACTGGTGCTGGCTTCATGGCTCATCACTGCCGCTATGCCCGAGGTCTTTCCCCGGTCATTGCTCAGCCCGGAAGGTATCCGATGGTTCTTCGGCACTTTCACCGCCAACCTGCAGTCACCTTGGCTGGTATGGCTGTTGCTGATCAGCATTGCCTGGGGAACACTACGGGCTAGCGGCTTGTTAAACTACGACCATAAGGTTTACCGACAGCGCAATGCCTTGCGGTTGGTTTGCCTGGAATTCGTCCTGTTTATCGGTGTGATGCTGTTGCTCACGCTCATTCCTCATGCCATCCTGCTCAATGTGATGGGAGGATATGCCTCCAGCAGTTTTTCCAGAAGCATCTTGCCCTATATCTGTTTTATGGTCATTGTCATGGCACAGTCTTTCGGCGTAGTCAGCCAAAGACTGAACAGTATTGAGGCAATGGGAGAGGCTATGGCGGATGGGATTCGCCAGTCTGCTCCTCTCTTTATTATCTATATACTTGTCATTCAATTATATAGTTCTGTAGATTATCTTTTTTGATGATCTTTGATAGTACATCAATTCATCATACTAAAAAATCAAAGGGGCATCCCAATCTCTTGGAATGTCCCTTCTTTTGGTATATATTTGGTTTGATAAATTGGTCTAACTATCTTCTGCCACCGAATGAACCGCCGCCATTATTGCTCTTGCTACGGAAAGAACCACCTCCAAAGGAACTGCGGGCACCATTGTTGCCTCCGCCAAAGGAACGGCTTCCACTGTTGAATGAACGGCTGTTATTCAACGAATTGCCGCCACGGTGACCACCGAAAGAACCATTGTTTGGAGTGCTGGAACGTGGAGTAAAACCATTGTTAAACGAACGGCTGTTGTTGGTAGAACCACTGCCGAATCCGCTTCGGTTATTGCCTCCGAAAGAACCACCGCCACGGACACCGCTTCCAAAGGTAGCATTATTTTGGCGACTGTTGCCAAAAGAATGATCACGTGTAACCGTAGTTCTTGTACTGCTCTGACGATTGAGGTTACCGAACGTCTTGCCACGACCATAATCGCCACGGTTGAATCCATCGCGCATACCGAATCTTGGTTCCTGACCTCGAACACCGATAGGGCGCGGACCGCCGAATTCACGTCCGTGATACCAGCTTCTGCCACCATTCATTCTCCAGCTGTGTCCACCACGATATACAGTATAGAAATGAGGTCTTCCGAAGAAGAAGTAATCTCTGCGTGGGTAGCGTGCATAGATGCCGAAGTGGAAGAATCCACCATCCCAGTAAAGAGGACGGTAGAAATAGCTTGCGGCACAGAATGAGCGATACTGCCAATCCAGAAGGATGTAGCTCAAGTCGAGATTACGCTGACGCCAATAGATGCCGTAGAGATCGTCGTAAGTATCCACGCCCATCAGATAGTCGAGGTTCACCTCATAGGCTGCCTCATACTGATCATCTGTCAGATTCAGCTCGTAAGCCATTTTGTCTGTCAGGAACAGAGCCTGCTGGCGAGCCTGTTCATAACTCATTGCTGATGCAGAAGTGAATGTCATCATGAACATTGCTACTAGTGCTATGATAAACTTCTTCATAATCTTATCTTATTTTATATGTTAAACTTCCATTTTCCAGGAAACCATCAGATTCCCGAATGATCGTCAATTCCGTCATCTTTCTGATTTCTGCTGCAAAGATAAGGCGATTTCTGGAGGTATAGTAAGGATTTTCCCTATACCGATAGAGGAATTTCCCTAAACGATGCTTTTCATAACCACTATTTATCATAACGTCCCTTAAAAGTAAAATAGTAGGGGCTCTTCTGATACTTAGCAAAAGAGCCTGACTAAGGCTTATTTCAATACAAATACCTTGGTTTCGTGAGCTTTCACATTCTTATTTTATCTTTTTTAAACCTATTTATCCCTTACATTCGCCATTATTTCATACCTTTGCAAAAAAATAACAAAAAGAAGAAGATATGAAAAAGAAAGATGGTATGACAGGATGGCTCATGAAATGCAGTAGCAGCTGTCTGATATTCATGGGATGCAGTCTGATGATTACGGGATTCTGCCTGCTGTTGACAGGATGTACGGAAAAAGCCAGGAAGATGGAAAAGAAGAATATCAAGGTAGAAACAATCTCTGTAGGAAATACAAACCTGGGGGGAACGAAAGACTATGTGGGTACCATCGAGGAAAAGATGGGATCAACACTCAGTTTTGAAATCGCCGGAAATATCACTTCCATCCGTGTAGATGAGGGCGACAGAGTCAGCAAGGGCCAGTTGCTCGCCACCATCACCCCTACTACCGTGAAGGAGGCTCACCGGGCTACCCTCACCACCCTGAAGCAGGCAGAAGATGCCTACAGGAGATTCCTGCCCCTTCATCAGTCGGGAACCATCTCGGATATGAAATGGGTGGAGATAGAAAGTAAACTGGAACAGGCGAAGGCAGCCGAAAGCATCGCCCGTCAGCAACTCTCCCACTCCACACTCACCGCTCCGTTTTCTGGCGTCATCGCTGCCAAGAATGTGGATATGGGAACCTACGTACTTCCTGGTCAGCCCGTGCTGAAACTCGCCAATGTGGCTCAGGTCAATGCCAAAGTTTCCGTACCCGAAGCAGAAATCTCGCATCTCCACGTAGGCGACAAGGTGAAGCTGACGGTTGCCGCTCTTTCCGGAGCCGTCTTCTATGGAACCATCTCAGAAAAAGGCATCGATGCCAATCCTATCTCGCATACTTACGACATCAAGGTGGGTATCACCAATCCGCAGGGTCGTCTGCTCCCGGGTATGGTCTGCAACGCCCAGATTCAGGGCAGTGCAGCAGCACCGGCTCATATCATCGTTCCGCCGCAAAGCGTTGAACTGGATGTAGATAACTCCCGATTCGTTTGGACCGTAGTAAACGGCAAGGCGCACCAGCAACCTGTAACCATAGGCGATTTCGAGGGAGATGGCATCATCATTCTCTCGGGACTTCATACTGGCGACCAGGTCATCATCAATGGTCAGCAGAAGGTATCAGAAGGTATGAAGGTGGATACCGGAAAGAGTAACAACCGATAAAAAGTGGAGGGAAAAGATATGAACCAAGATATCAATCAAAACAAAAAAAAGGACACCGCCCTTCACGACCATATCAAGGCTCGCATTACGAGAAAACCCAACCGCATCATCAAGCGTTCGTTCATCGAATCGGCGATGTGCAACCATAATATCGTGATGCTCCTCATGGGTATGCTCGTTTTCGTGGGCATTCTGGGCATCTGCATCATGCCTAAGCAGGAAATGCCGCAATTCACCATCCGCCAGGGTGCCTGTGTTGCCGTATATCCCGGTGCCACATCCGATGAGGTGGAAGAACGGGTGGCGAAACCCCTGGAGAATTTCATCTTCGGATACAAGGAAGTAAACAAGAAGAAGACCTACACCCAGAGCAAGGACGGCATGCTGATCGTATTCCTGGAACTCAATGATGATGTAGAAGACAGGGATGCCTTCTGGAGCAAGTTCAAGCACGGACTGCAGGCCTTCAAGGCATCACTCCCATCAGGCGTTCTCGCCCTGCAGGCAGTGGACGACATCGCCGATACCTCTGCCCTGCTCATCACGATGGAAAGCAAGCAGAAAACCTATCGGGAACTGAACACCTACATCGACCGGCTGAAGGACCGCCTGCGCCGCATCGATGCCATCTCCAACCTCCGCACCTACGGACTGGAGAACGAACAGATCAGTATCTATCTGGACCAGAACAAGTTGGCGAAATACGGCATCGGTTCCTACAAGGTGCTCAACCAGCTCGCCCTACAGGGCTTCACCACCATGAGTGGAAACCTGGAGCTGGGCAACCTCAACCTGCCCATCCACATCACCGACTCCTACAACAACGAGCGCGATGTGGCAGAGCAGATTGTCTATTCCGACCCCAAGGGCAACATCGTGCGGCTGAAGGATATTGCCCAGATCAGGAGAGAATATCCCAAATTGAGCAAATACATCAAGAGCAACGGCAACAAATGCGTGCTCCTCTCCATCGAGATGCGACCGGGCAATGATATCGTGAAGATGGGAAAAGACGTTCACCAGGCGATGGATGAGTTTGAGCAGACCCTGCCCGATGATGTGCATATCAATACCATCACCGACCAGAGCAAGGTGGTGAGCGAATCAGTGCTCAACTTCCTTCGCGAACTGCTCATCTCGGTCATCTCCGTCATCATCGTGGTCATCCTGCTTATGCCACGCCGTGTGGCAGAGGTATCCGCCCTCAGCATCCCGATCACCATCTTCTCTTCGCTGGGCATCTTCTATCTTTTCGGTATGGAACTGAACACCGTCACCCTGGCAGCCCTCATCGTAACCCTGGGTATGGTGGTGGATGATTCCGTTGTCATTATCGACAACTATATGGAGAAGCTGGGCCACGGCATGTCGCGCTGGCACGCAGCCATCGCTGCCCCACGCGAGTTCTTCATGTCGGTACTCTCCGCCACGCTCAGCATCTCGCTCACCTTCTTCCCGTTCCTCTTTACCATGCATGGTGACATGGGCGATTTCGTCAAGTCGTTCCCTTGGGCGATGTTCATCATCCTGAGCATCTCGCTCACGGTTTCGCTGCTGCTTACACCTTATTTACAATATAGGGTGATTCATCGGGGCATCAGCAGTCAGCCTACCCCCAACGCCCGGAAGAAGCCGCTCGATTATCTTCAGATGGGTTACACCTGGCTGTTGAAGCACTGTTTCGCCAATCCTCGCATCACCCTCATCGTGGGCGTGGTGCTGGTAAGCATCGGTGCCGTCATCTTCGTGAATCTTCCGCAGCGAATGATGCCTATTGCCGAGAGAAACCAGTTTGCCGTGGAGTTCTATCTTCCTAACGGAACCACAGCCGATAGAACTGCACAGGTAGCTGATTCGATGGCTCACATCCTGCAGCGCGACTCGCAGGTAACGGCAGTAACCACGTTTATCGGACAGGGTTCGCCCCGTTTCCATACCACCTACGCTCCGCAGATTGGAGGTCCCAACTTTGCCCAGTTCATCGTGAATACAGTAGATAACGGTGCCACCGAAGAGGTACTCGACCGATATGCCGACCGCTACTCCAACTACTTTCCGGATTGCTACATCCGCTTCAAGCAGATGGATTACAACAATGCCAGCTACCCTATCGAAGTAAGAGTGAGCGGCGACAGCATCAGCGATTTGAAGGCTGCCGCCAGGAAGATAGCCGCCTGCATGCATCAGATAGAAGGTATCAATCTGATCCGTACCAATTTCGAGGAGCCGTTGCCGGGTATCCGGGTTACGCCGGATGCTACCGAGGCCAACCGTCTGGGTGTGAACAAGACACTGCTCTCTGCCGATTTTGCCATTCATTTTGGCGATGGCATTCCGATGTCCACCCTCTGGGAGGGCGATTATCCGGTGAAGATGGTACTGAAGTCGGAGAACGACAGCGACCTTGCCAACGAATACATCCCTGTGATGGGCGGAACATCGAGTGTGCCGCTCCGTCAGCTGGCTAAGATTTCTCCCGACTGGCACGATGGCTGCATCGTCCGACGCAATGGCATACGCACCATTTCCATCGTCGGAGAACCGATGAGAGGTTATAATGCCAACCAGTTGTCCAACAAGCTGAAAGAGGAAGTATCGAAACTCCCGCTCGGTACCGATCTGGATTGGGAGATTGGCGGTATGGCAGAAAAGGATGGTGAAACCATGCCACAGGTGATATCGGGAGTGCTGATAGCGGTATTGATCATCTTCTTCATTCTGCTCTTCCATTTCAAGCGCATCAGCCTGGCTCTGGTGAATCTCTCCTCCATGTCGCTCTGCATCTTCGGTGCAGCGATAGGACTCCTGATTACCGGCTTCGATGTCAGCATCACCTGCATTCTGGGTGTCGTGAGTCTGATGGGTATTCTGGTAAGAAACGGTATCATTATGCTCGATTATGCCGAGGAACTTCGCCGCGACAAGGGACTTTCGGTAAGAGATGCCGCCTTCCAGGCTGGTGAGCGCCGTATGCGTCCTATCTTCCTCACCTCGGCTGCCGCCTCGGTAGGCGTATTGCCGATGATGATAGAGAACAACACATTGTGGTCTCCGATGGGAGCCGTCATCTTCTTCGGAACCCTCATCTCGATGGTACTCATCGCCACCATCCTTCCTGTGCTCTATTGGATTGTATTCGATAAGCACGGAAAGTATAGCTTGAGGAAAAAGACAGCCTGTGAATAAGCAGTAAGTATTTTTTCAGGTCACGCAGATTTCGCAGATTACGCAGATTTGGAGACCTACCGCTAGGCGTCCCGGCGGATTTGCAATCCGCCGTAGAAAAAGGTCCGACCTATTAAAACCGGGGGATTTGCAATCCCCCAACAAAAGGAAAAGCATACTCCTTTGCTGCGGATTGCAAATCCGCAGAGCCTAAATAGGTAAGGACATTTTTTGACGCCGGATTTCAAATCCGGCGGAACGCCTAGCGGGCTTGCGTTCTTTTATTTTATACCTCATCCCCAAACGATGCACGGATAAGTTTATCTCTAATATCCGGATAAACATCTTCTGAAAAATAGCCTTTCAGCCCATCCACGATTCTCACGTAAATAGCGTGGTTATAGACAACATCACCTTCTCAGACTCCCGCAAGATACTTTGGACCCAGCTGAATGCTGGCTGCGAAATCTGCGCAGTTAATCTCATTGTCATGCATGATCTTGCACAATGTTTTGCCAAATAAATGCATGTCAATGTCAATTTTACTATGAAACATAATTAAAATAATTTAAAATATTTAAAAAATATACTTGAAAATTCCCACTACGGGAACCGCCTTTTCCATCCTTTTTCGTAACTTTGCGATATGAAACCAGCGAGATACTTTCTATCCCCAACTCCTTTCACAACATCATGTAAACGGAACAATCCGCTTTACCAAACAATAGTAATGATAAAATGAAGAAATTAGTATCTCAATTTGCAAACATGACCAGCAAGACTCCCATACAAGGAGACCTCGAAAAGCTGGTTTCATTTATGAAAACCGATGAGAAGCTCAAGTTCCTCACCCAATCCTACCGCCTTACAGGCAAGAAAACCTTCAAGGCAGATGCACCCCTCTTTGCCCCAGCCTGCTACCTCGAAGGAGGCAAGGGCCAGGACAACATCCGGGAACTCACCCACCTATCTCTCGTAGATTTCGATGAGCTCTTCACCGAGATGCCTCCCGATATCACGGCTCTCAACGCCCTGAAGCAGAAACTCTGCGACGATCCGCATACCCTGCTCTGCTACATCACGATGAGCGGCAATGGTATCCGAGTCATCTATCCCTATGAGGGAGATGACTACCCCGCTGCCTTCGCCAAGGGCAATGACTACTATCAGCAGCTCATTGGCAAAAAAGCCGACTTCCAGTGCAAGAATGTCAACCGGCTCAGCGGACTCGCCTACGATCCCGAAGCATACTACAAATCCCGTGCCAAACCCTTCAGCGCCGAGGAAATTTCACAATTCCATACCGAGGCAACGAAGAAGAATCAGCAGCTGAAGAAACAGGAACGCATCAACACCTACTACGAGCAAATCATCCAACCGAAACTCGCAGCCGACAAGATTATTTACGAGCCAGGCAAGCACAACAACTATGTGATGCGGGTGGGCTATATGCTCGCCAAGAAGCGCTATGCCCATGCCGATGTACTGAAGTGGGCTCTCCAGAAATTTCCCGAGTATAATGGTGTGGAGCAGGTCATTAAGTCGTGCTACGACAACACCCCCGGTGCCTCCAGAAAGGCATCAGGAGGTGGTGGCGGCGGAAATGGCGGCGGAAATGGCGGCAGTGACAACCGCTTCGCATCGGTCGAGGAAATCAGGAATTTTCTCGATGGGCATATCCGTCTCCGATACAATCTCATCACCCAGCGATACGAGTTCCTGGAAATCCCAGAAGGCGCCTCCCTGTCTTCCGACAAGCCGCCACAATGGCAGATACTCCTCGACCGCCACGTCAACTCGCTCTGGACCAAGATGTCACTCACGGTGAAGGTAAACAAGTTGGATATGCGCAATATCATTGAGAGCGATTATACGCCCGTATTCAATCCCTTCGAGGATTACTTCGCCCATCTCCCGCCCTGGAAGGAGGGCGACAAGGACTACATCGCCGAACTCGCTGCCACCGTGAAGGTGAAGGATACCGACAGCTCCGTGCTGAGCTTCGAGGAATGCCTGAGAAAGTGGCTCGTGGGCATGATTGCCGGTTGGCTGGACTCAGAGGCGGTCAACAATGTCATCCTGGTCTATATCGGAAGACAGGGTGCCAACAAGACCACCTGGTTCAACCATCTCCTTCCGCCGGAGCTGAAGCAGTACTTCTACACGAAGACCAATGCCAAGCGAATGACGAAGGACGACCTCATCGCCCTCTCGCAGTATGCCCTCATCTGCTGCGAGGAGCTGGATACGATGTCGGCCTCAGAGATGAACCAGCTGAAGGCAGCGGTGACGATGCAGTATATCAACGAGCGAGCCGCCTATGCCCACTATGCCGAGCAGCGCAAGCACATCAACAGTTTCTGCGGTACAGGCAACAATCCCGAGTTTCTGAACGATCCTACGGGTACCCGCCGCTGGCTGCCTTTCGAGGTAGAGAGCATCGTCTCCCCTCGCCAGCATCCCTTCAATCATCCCGGCATCTATGCCCAGGCTTATGCCCTCTACAAGAGCGGCTACCGCTACTGGTTTACGGATGAAGAGATAGAGCGACAAAACCGGCACAACAGCAAATTCGAGACGCCACGCCTCGAACAGGAACTGGTGGATCTCTACTTCCGGAAGCCTTCGGAGGGAGAGACAGGGGAGTTTGTGTCCGTGGCCCGGGCGATGCAGATCATCGGCTGCAACATCACTCAGAAGCTGAGCAGCCAGAAGATCAGCAAGGCATTCAGCGATCTGGGATTCAACAGGTTACGCACCAAGCACAGTCGTGGTTTCATCGCCATCATCCGTACGGCAGAAGAGATCAGAAACTATCAGATTTCCCAGGGAATCGATGCCAGCGGCGATTTCCCATTCTGATGACGGGTGACGGCGGTGACACTTGTTTTCTAAAACTTTCCTCACGCGGGCGGGCAGGAAAAATTTTCCAGAAAGGCCTCCCGCCCGCCTACGTGAGAGAGATTTCAGGAAAAGCCTGTCACCGGTGTCACCCTGTCACCCGGAAGTAAGTCAACTCAGGCATCCTAAGTAAGTCGCTCAGGCATCCTAAGCAAGTCTCTTACGGGTCGTAAGTAAGTCACTTAGGCATCGTAAACAAGTCACTTTTAAATTTCAATCAATATGGAACAGAAATGTTATTCCAAACAAGAGTTAGCTCTTGAGTATTTCCCTGATGCCACTCCCGAAGTGGCAAGTGCCCATCTCAGAAGATGGATCAACCGCTGCAAGCCTCTCCACGATGCGCTGGTGAAGAGCGGCTACACCAAATGGTCGAAGGAATTCAGTCCGATGCAGGTTGCCCACATCTTCGACTTTCTGGGCGAGCCATAGGAAGAAATTCATCCTTCCAGGCAAATCTTCAGAAAAAGACGTGAAAATCTGTGAGAAACCGTGAGTAAACGTGAGAAACCGTGAATGGCGGATTCTGAATGTTGTATCTTTGCATTGTGATTCAGAAAGAACCACGGGCAATGCGCAGCGCCGATTAACTTTAATAATTTAATCATTTAAACGTTATGATCAGAATCGTCTTATACCAGAACACGAACCAGAAGATTGCCGAAGCTTGCGGCAAATGGTTTCCACGAGTAGTATCCGATGAGACCATCGGACTCGAAGAGCTCGCCGCTCACATGGCTAGCCACAACACCCCTTACAGCAAGGGCGCCATCCTCGGCATGCTGACCGATGCAGCTGCCTGCACCAAGGAGTTGCTCCTTTTGGGCAAGAATGTGAAGTTTGCCGACATCGCCATTTTCTCCCTCGGACTGAAGGTGAAGGGCGGTGCACCTACCAAGGAAGATTTCAACGTGGCGAAGTACATCCTGGGATTGAAGTTGAGAGCCAGAGCCACTGGCGAGCTCAAGACCGAGAATCTTGACACCACGATCAAGCTCATCAATCTGGCAGCTCCTGCAACGGAGAATCCAGGGAATCCGGTGAATCCAGGGAATCCGGATGATACCGGCAAGGATAATCCATCAGGTGGTGGCAGCCAGACTACCGGAGGTGGTGGCAGCCAGACTGAGGGTGGCGGTGGCAACACCGATAACACCCAGCAGGGTGGCGGTGGAACCACGGATAGCGGAACGACAGATGGGGGCGGCGACGACAACGTAAGTCTGTAGCCGAGAATAGTAAAATCTGAAAGAAGGGAGCCGTATGGCGTCAGGGGCATTCCGAGAGCCTCAAGAGGCAGGAATCATCTGCAACAATCATCAAAAGCTAGCTCTGAACGGGTGTCTGGGTGATAGGGCTTCCTTCTTAGGATATCTCCCTAGTTATGAACATTTCAGTTGAATCAAGTTTTAGTAAATCATCAGACCATGAGAAAAGAAACCATCAAGAAGATCATCAATCTTATCATCACAGTACTTACCGCCATTGCTTCTGCCGTCTGTGTGCAGAGCTGCAAGGGACTGTAATGAATCCATCATCAGTAATCAGTAATCAGTATTCTGTAATCAGTATTCAGTATTCATTAACAAGAGTTGCCTATGAACAAGAACAGAAAGATCAATTTAATTGTCATCCACTGCAGTGCCACCCGAGTTACTCAGGACTTCACGGTAGGCGAGTTGGAGGCGTGTCATTTAGCCCGTGGTTTCCGTGACATCGGTTATCACTATTACATCACGAAGGACGGAGTGATTTATCCGTGCCGTCCGGAGTCGGAGCCTGGAGCTCATGCCCGTCATTACAACGCCCACAGCATCGGCATCTGTTACGAGGGTGGTCTGGATGCCAATGGTCGTCCTGCCGACACCCGCACGCCAGCGCAGAAGGCTGCGATGAGAGAGCTTCTGAAGAGTCTCTGTACCGACTATCCTGAAGCCGAGATCCTAGGCCACAGAGATCTCCCCGGTGTCCACAAGGAGTGTCCATGTTTTGATGTCAAGAAGTGGCTTTCCAACATCCATTTCCACATCTAGTCTCCTCCTCTCATCAAATATAAATTTCCGTACTCATCTCATACATTCATTTTCTCCCCCAATCTTATGTCTCCGCACATAAGGTTGGGGCTTTTTCGTATAATTCCCACAGATTTAATCTATGAGAGCCTCCTACCCAAGTAAACAAATAAAAACTTAAATTCCTCTCTTAAGCTAGACGGCCTAAGCCCGCCTTGGGAAGAAGGTGGAGTTTCCTTCAAAAATTATGTAAATACATTAATAAATAGTGATTTTTGTTAATCTTGATTAAACTTACCCCAAAATCAAGTTGAATATTTGCAACATATAAATATTTGTATTATCTTGCAGTGGATAATCAAAAAAGTTGTATCAGTCTAAGATACAGAGTCCTCGGAATTAAAAATGTGTTTGCAATACAATATTTTTGCATTTTCGGCGTTTATTATTATGTAGAGAACAATTAAAATTTAAAAAGAATGATGAATATAAATTTTTTCAGAATGCTGCTCATAACATTCCTCGCCATGGCAGGACTGGCTGCTTGTAGCGATGATGATGAGCCTAAAGATTCAGTCAAAGAAATCAGGATGCTGGTGTCGGCAGAAACAGGCGTGACGTATGCGTGGGGCGATGATATGAAGGAAAACCCCATAGAGTGCTTGCTCGTCAAGACGGAAGGTGATTCCGAAGAATGGCAAGACCTTGGATTTGAACAGATAAAAGGCTTTACCTATGAACGCGGGCACGAATATTATCTCTCGGTAAAGCGCACAATCCTCGCCAATCCACCTGCGGATGCTTCCGACCGCAGATATGAACTTATCCGTGTTCTTCAAGACAGGCTTGTAGCAGACCCTGAAATTCCGATTGACAAAGAGATAAAAACAGAAGCAGACATAGAATACTATGACTTGTGTCCTTTCGAAAAGTATGGCGTAGCTAGCACTATTGTAGTTGATGATGAAGGTAAAATAAATGGTAAAGTTGAATATGACAATGTTTCGCCGCTACCATCTTACGATAAGGCGCGTATATGGCTGGTAAATATCCTTGATCATAAAGACCCGAACTGGGTGAAATTCCATAGTGTGCCTTATCAAGCAACTTACTCGTATGTCATTTCACCCTTTACCGACAAAATTCGTCTGGTGCGTAACGAGTCATCCGGTCCGATGTTCAAGAATGTCGTTCCTGAAGACGAGTTTACACGTATCCGCTCCATGAACTCCGGCGAGGAGGTCAGATATGCGCTTATTCTTGCCAACGTCCATAAAAAGGGGCTTCAAAAGGTGGAATTTATCATAATAAAGAAATAATCATTACAGACTGATTCCCCCTCGCCCCCTATCAATCTTCTAATCATACCGACTTTCTGCAACATCGCCAACCTCATTGAGTGTGTGGCGATGTTTTATTTCATCAAATTGTTGTTGGTGTTCCGCATAATCACAGAGCCATGCGCCGATCACTTTCTGCTATTCGGCGGTTTCGCTAATCACCAGTAACCACCAAAATGAACTATAACCGGGAAAAGCGGACTGCTTCCTTATTTAGGAAAACAATCCGCTTTTCTCTATTATACTATTGTCAGTATACAATCAGCAACCATACAGATCTTATTGTTGTATCTTTGCAGAAGAAAAATAACTCTTGGCGTATTGAAAGGCTACGTGTGTCGTAGCTCACTCGTGTAGATACGCAGGAGTTATTTTTTTGCTTTCGAAGTATCACGGACATAATTACTTGGTTTAAAACTCCAATGGCTGCCTTTAGCAAGGCAATGTCCAGTCTAGCCCCCCTATCCTTTCGGTATCTGATGGGTGGTCATTTCATCGGTGTAATCAAAATTCCCCCAACCGCATAGGTCAAAAAAATCTGTGGAAATCCGTGAAATCTGCGTGACCTTCATCCGACTGCATTATACTCCTTTTTTGCTCAGCGTTGCCAATTTCTTCTTAAGAAAACAAACGACAATGCCATGAAAAGGATAATAGACAGCATGACCATTACCATCATCATGCTTATTAGACCACTTTTCTAGTTGATCCTTAACATCTTTCTGCGTCCACGAAACACCTTTTCCTCTTTTGGAGTTTATTCCTTCAATAACTCCTCGTAGAGTCTGCTCCCTATTACGCTTCAAAATTTCATGATTTAAATTCAACTTTTCGTTGAGTTCCTTATCCCATCTTGCATTGCTTGACAAAATTGTGCCATCAGAGCTATATCTAATACTATCAGTACACTCCTTTTTGAGAGGTGACCACTCGATAATATCGTTACCTTTCCTTACATCACAATGACTTTCTCCACCCCCTATCTGGCCAGGACAGCACATCAGCAGATTTCCATAGCTGAAAACTTCATCAGGATATTTATCACGACAATGCCAATGCTCTATACGATGGTCCTCGGTGGACATTTTATCCCTTACAGGAATTCGACGCTCACAATAGGCACATAAATAGCCCTGCTCACGATACAGAGATTCCTGTAGTGCAGGAATACCGCTGAACTGCACCCCAGGAATATTCTTGTATTTTGTCCACTCCTTGGGTTCTGCTGATTTTCTTATATTCATATTCCTCTAATCTTCAAGAAATAACAACATTGACTCGGCACGTGATAGCTCTGGAATTGTGTCAGAATACTTTTCACGCATTGAGCCCAATTCCGACTTTGCCTCAGCAAACTTCTCCTCATCAATTAATGCAAAGAGATGTTTCAATTTTTCTTCCACCTCTGCCACACGGGAGCGTTTGCCCATATAAGTCTCTAAGATCGTAGAGGCATCCATACCATAAGTCACAATTGGCTCAGCAGTATAATTACCATTCTGATATTGCAGATGAACCACTTCATTATCATCATTAGTCTCTACACTCGACAACACCATTGGAGCATGAGAAGAAACTATGAACTGAATTTTAGGGAAAGTTCGATGAAGGGATTGCAAAACTACCGACTGTAATTCCGGATGCAGATGCAAATCCACTTCGTCTATCAGCACAACTCCCTGCGTCTCATGACAACACTCCATACCGTATTTCTTGCCATTCAGAATATAACAACGTACAGACAAGTCTGTTACAATATTCACAAGCCTCTTGTAACCATCACTCAAATTTCGTGAGTCAATCTCTCGACCATCAACAAAATGAAAATAGACTGTCTTCTGCAATGGACGTATAGACACATTTCTGATAATATTGCAACCACTATCCCCCAAAGCTTCTCCTATTGCGCACTGCACAACTTCAATTTCGCTAAGCGACTTCTGTCCTTCTTGCAGGATGAGCAATCGATGCATCCAATAATCAAAGAATCCATCCCCCTGCAAACATTCGTAATAACCGAACGAACGAGGCTGGTAATATTTACAGAAGATAGAACGATCTAACTTGCGGCTACTGTGAATGTCTTCTGTTGAGAAAGCAGCGAAAAGTGGTAGGGCTATACTCCCATCATCTTCTGTTGAAAGATCGTGATATAACGAATGAGTATAATCACGCAAAGGCTTGATGCCAGAAATTGCTGTACGATTTTTCTTGCCTGTTCGACTCAGAATCATATTTTGAAACTCCGCAAAATCGTAGGATATAATCACTTGTCGTTCTAAAGACTCTACCCCATCATGCACCTCGCTCATAAAATCATCATTAGAGATTCCAATAAAACGAGTGTTACTATCGGAAAAACCTGAGAAAAATGAGCTCATTGCTATCTTTAGACCACGCAGGATAGAAGTCTTACCACAACCGTTCACACCAAACAGTAAGTTTACAGTTGGTTTGAACTGCAAGTGATATTCTCCGAAGCAACGGAAATTATTGAAAGTTATCGACGTTATATTCATATGTCATTTCTAATTGATACTTGCCTACAAAAGTACGACTAAAAAAGCAATTTGCCAAATATTTCTCTTATTATTTACGCTCAACTATTACTTTTTCTGCAAAAACATATTTATCCACCCTCATTTCACACTTTCTTTTCATCTGTAATTACATATTCCCGTACTCATCTCTTTCCTCCCCCAATCTTATGTCCCCGCACATAAGGTTGGGGCTTTGTCGTAAAGGTTGGGGCTTTGTTGATAATATCACTCAAATAAATGTTATGTTTGGTTCGATTATAACGTTTTTTCCGCAGGTTGCCCCGATTTTCGTGCAGATTCCGCACAAAAAAGCCCCCGATGCATCACGCACCAGAGGCTTAAGAGTTCATTTAATTACTTTATGAAAACACAACCATCAAAAGACGGCTGCTTGTAAATCCGCTTTAATATTGCTCATGCAAGCGCTGAGTCGCTGGTATGTCTTCTCTCCAGCTTTTTTGACACCGCTGCTATATTGCCGCATAAGCGCCCTATAATCCGGAAAATTTCTTTCGTGTGAATGTGTGGGAGTTGTCGAAGTTTCTGTAAATATCAACGTGCATCTTGTCGTCTTGGAAATTAAAAACCAGCTTAACCGCACTCATCCAGTTAACGAAGTGGAGCTTAACTTCCAACTGATTATGGCTGCCCCACGCATAAGCTCCACCTACTAAAAAAGGGGTGGGAATATTGCTGAAACTGCCCAATGTGGATCGACGGGAATTGGGTGGATAGAAAGAGATGGGGGAGGTTTTCCATTCTTTATAACCCAAAGCGATTTTACTTTCTTTCCCAGCTTTATCCATCACGTAGAGAGACAAGCCATTCTCGGAAGGTTCAAAACGGAAAGAACGCCATTCTAACACATTGTCTTCCAATTGGTAATTATTTCTCTGTATTTTCTTCATAGTTGAAGAAGATACCTTTCCCTGCGGTATCGGATGGCTATATTGTTGCCAACGTTTTGCAAACTTTTTTGATTTTTTTACTGCCAAAGGAGTTTCAGAGACGTGAGGCAAAAGGACATTCCATATATGGCTCTGCTCCTTCCCCCCATTGCCAGTCATACACTGGGTGATAGTGATGACCATTTCTTTGTCGGGAATGACAATAATATATTGTCCATACGCCCCGTCTGCACGCGATGCATTGGGGTATGCACACATCCACATCTGGTAGCCATAATCGTCGCCGTTAGGTCGATTTACTTTCCGTGAGGTCATTTCATCTACCCATTTCGCAGGTAACAACCGCATTCCATTCCACTCCCCTTTGTTCAACAACAATTGCCCGAATTTGGCCAAAGACTCAGGCTGCAAATACAACCCCCAGCCTCCGCTATTGATGCCTTCGGGACTTTCTTCCCAATAAGCCTCTGTAATGCCTAATGGGAGAAAAAGACGTTGCTTAAGGTAATCCATCATTTTCATTCCTGTGACTCGTTGAACAATGGCCGAAAGCAAATAAGTGTCGATAGAGTCGTATGCAAACCGTTCCCCTGGTCTTGCCACCATAGGATGTTTCAAATATCCCTCTATCCAATGTGAAGAAAATGTCCTCATCTTCGTATCCACCTCAAAACCGGAAGTCATTGTCAGCAGGTCACGGACAGTTATTTCGGCCAACCATTCAGAGATGGAATCGGGTAAAAGTTCGGGGAAAAAGGTGGCAAGCCGGTCGTCAAGTCTTAAACGATTCTCCATAATGGCTATGCCCACCGCAGCTGCAGTAAATGTCTTCGAACAAGAGAATAACTGATGACCATATTCTGGCTTGAAAGGAGCCGGATACATTTCTGCAATGACTTTTCCATGTCGCAAAACCATTACACTATGAATGTCTGTATTCGGAAACGTCATCAGCGAATCGAACAGAGCTGTAATCTTTTCCGAAGGGACTCCTTGTGATTCGGGGGTACAACGTTCCAAGACATTAACTTGACTACATACCGGTATTACCGCACACAGGCTGGCAAAAAAGAATAAAAAGAAACGTTTCATATGTTTATTCGTTTGTTTGTTTGATAATTTGATAACTTGTTCCGGACATCGGGTCACCACCTATGTATTTCACCCATCCTGGATATTCGGCCATAGGCATCTGCCCATGGGTCCTACGTATGGTGGCATAAAGGGTTTCTTGCGGATAGTTTCCCGTAGTACACCATTGGTCAAGCCAACTCATATAGTCCATGGTTACGCCCCACCCATGAGTTGCATCAGGCATTATGTAGAACTTGCAGAAGGAGTCGGTCGTTTCTTGTCCATATTTATCAACATACCCTTTGTATTGATCAATCAATTGCCAAGGACTCATCGACATGTCCATCCAGCCGGAAAACAATATCAGCTTTCCGCCATGAGAGATAAAATCATCAAAATCCGGGCTGTTGGCATCATAGCGTACCGAGGCATCCATCAATATGCGATATAAATTCTCGTCAGGATGGAAATAGTCATGATCTATCAGTTTCCATGTAGGATCTTTGGTGAAGAAATACTTGAATATACCATCGGCGCGGTCTCCATGATGCACATTGTATCGGGTGTCGAGTGGTTCACGTGGCACTTCACTTGAACCTAAATCCATCGCGCCACCTTCTAAGGCAGAACACCCTTTGTAGGTTTTCATTCCGTTTTTCATGGCATACTCCAAACGGAAGCCATTGGCATATACATCTATCGTATTCATTTGGGCATCTGTCAAGTGATATTTTTTCCGGATGATGTTCAAAAAATTATCTCGGTTGTTTCGCGCTGCAAAGATGTTGCAGACTATTCCGTCTTCTATTCCATCCCATTTGTCGTAAAGCGAAATAGCATCTTGCTGTATGCCCTTGAGGGTTTCTTCGTCAATATACCCGTCCGAATGTGGATAAGTATCAGCATCAAAATTTTTGTAAACAGCTTGTGAGAGAACGGCTCCCCACAGTCGTGCCAGCACATAGTTGGAAGCCGGTTGTGAGCAAAAAACGCCATCGTAGTACTTGCCGTAGGTGGTGGCGCATTCCAAGGCTTCGCGTCCTCCCGTAGAGCAACCAGCAAAATAATTAAACACAGGCTCCTGTCCATAAAAATGGTTCACCACATAACGCATCACGTCATGCGCTTTAATCAGATGTTGTCGAATATAATTGTTCAGAGACTCCTCGTTAGAAGCAAACGATGCATCCATACCGCTGCTCGACTGATGTCCGGAATCATCTCCATAGACCACATAACCGGCATCGATAGGTTTCACGCTTCCGAATGCTGATGTGCCATGAACGTTAGGGATGGAACCGTTGTTGGCACCTCCTCCCAATTGCAAACTTCTTCCATTCCATTTCATTGGCAACAGGATCTCCCATTCTATGTTTGGGGCATCGGGGTCAACAGAACGAATAATGCCTTTCACATCTGCGTAAGAAGCACCAGTATCGGAAGTCTTTGTTGTAACCGAAAGAACAGCTCCTCCATTGCAGGCTTCCTTGAAGAAGTTGGAGGGAATAACCAAGCCGTTTAAGTTGGCTACTTCCGTACAGGGCAAAATGACGGTTTGTGAAGCTAATTTACAGCCGCTTGCAGGCTGGGCATAAAGGTTGGAATCTTGTGCACAAAATCCCCCCAAAGCAAAACATACCGAGAGAACTAATCTCATAGTCTTTGTGTTCGAAAAGTTTTTTTTCATATTGTTTTAATTTGTTTGTTTTTAATGTAAAAACGTGGCACAGCAAATGCCATGTTCTGATTATATCCTGTGTTCCTTGCGTCCTATCCCATGCGATTCCGAGCGCCAGAGAGCAGTACGTAAATGCTCATTACCCCAGCTCTCGATGGTATCAAGAGTTATACTTCCGTTATCGCACAACTCATCAATCCCATTGTATTTTCAATTAAACGTTTAACTTTTGCCGCCAAAGTTACGCTTTTTTCTCTAAACCACCAAGAAAAAAGAAAGAATTCTGCAAGTTATCAGCAAAATCTCCCGAAATCTGCGAAATCCCAAACCGAACAGGTCAAAATCTGCGTCATCTGCGAAATCTGCGTGCCCTTTATCTCAAGGCAGAAAGCCCTGCAGGAAGAGGACAAAGTTGAAATCTACATGTTCGCCTAATACAATCGAGTAGGAGGTAAACACTAATCATAGGTGTTTATCTCCTATTTTCGTGTTTA
>OLSQ01000716.1_pt1 | contig 30994 bp, 32 predicted proteins | sample 1672561 | NCBI WGS metagenome assembly OLSQ01 (sample SAMEA3136699, study PRJEB25190) | human gut metagenome | biome: human gut; feature: human-associated habitat; material: faeces | place: Austria | collected 2013
CAAACCGCCGCGCCGTCGCCTCCGCCGCCAGCCGCGCCGCCTGCGCCGATGTCCAGCATCGACCCACAGCTCATCGCAAAATTTCTGCCCCTGATACAGGAGTTTTCCCGGGACAACAGCCAGACTACCCAGCTTCTTTACGCCCTCCGTCCGTTTTTGAAGGACGGTAAGCAGGAAAAGGTGGAGCGAGCCGCCAAGCTGGCCCGGCTCATCTGCATCGGCAAGCGTTTTCTCACGGAAGGCGGTGGTCCCCTTGTATAACCGCTATGTCAGGGGCGATGACGGCAATTACGCCCGCGTGCCGTTTGACGATGCACCGCCTCCCCCGCCGCCGCGTCCGAACGGCAGCCCTCCACCACCTCCTCCGCCGCCGCCCCAAGGTGCGCCGGAGCGCGGTTTTTTCAATGACCTGCTGGGCAAGCTGCATTTAAGCGACCTGGACGCAGGCGACCTGCTGCTCTTGTTCCTCCTGTTTTACCTCTCCAAGCAAAAGGCAGACGAGGAGCTGCTCATCGCCATCGGGCTGCTGCTGATCTTGTAGCTGGAAATCATTGCATTTGCAAAAAGGTTACAAAACGGTTACAATGTACCCATCCTTGCAAGGGACACTACACATAGGAGGTCACAGTATGTTCTGCAATTTCGACTGCGCTTCCCTGCTGAAGCTGCTGTGCGGTTTCTTCGGCAAGTGCTGACGTATATACGCACATAAAATATCCCCTGACCGTTATGGTCAGGGGATATTTTGCGTGTAATGATAATTTACTTTACAGCTTCGGCCACCGCTACGGCTACGGCCACGGTCGCGCCGACCATGGGGTTGTTACCCATGCCCAGGAAGCCCATCATCTCCACGTGCGCGGGGACGGAGGAGGAGCCTGCGAACTGGGCATCGCTGTGCATACGGCCCATGGTGTCGGTCATGCCGTAGCTGGCAGGACCGGCGGCCATGTTGTCGGGGTGCAGCGTGCGGCCCGTGCCGCCGCCGGAGGCCACGGAGAAGTACTTCTTGCCCTGCTCGATGCACTCCTTCTTATAGGTGCCGGCCACCGGGTGCTGGAAGCGGGTGGGGTTGGTGGAGTTGCCGGTGATGGACACATCCACGCCCTCGTGGTGCATGATGGCCACGCCCTCGCGAACGTCATCAGCGCCGTAGCAGCGGACATCGGCCCGCTCCGTCTCAGAATACCGGATCTCGCGGACGATGTTCAGCTTGCCGGTGTAATAGTCGAACTGCGTCTGCACATAGGTGAAGCCGTTGATGCGGCTGATGATCTGAGCCGCGTCCTTGCCCAGGCCGTTCAAGATCACGCGCAGAGGCTCTTTGCGGGCCTTGTTGGCGTTCTTCACGATACCGATAGCGCCCTCGGCGGCGGCGAAGGACTCGTGGCCGGCCAGGAAGGCGAAGCACTTGGACTCGTCGCTCAACAGCATCGCGCCCAGATTGCCGTGGCCCAGACCCACCTTGCGATCCTCGGCCACAGAGCCGTCAATGCAGAAGGACTGCAGGCCCACGCCGATCTTCTTGGCAGCCTCGGCGGCGGTCTTGACGCCGGACTTGATGGCGATGGCCGCGCCCACGGTGTACGCCCAGCAGGCGTTCTCAAAGCAGATGGGCTGGATGCCCTTCACGATCTCATAGGGATCAAAGCCCTTGGCCTTGCAGATCTCGCGGCACTCCTCCACGGAGCCGATGCCGTACTGGGCGAGGACGCCGTTGATCTTGTCGATTCTTCTCTCGTAACTTTCAAACAGAGCCATTTTGTCGTCCTCCCTCTCCTATTCGTGGCGCGGGTCGATATACTTCGCCGCGTTGTCCCACTGGCCGTAATGGCCGGTGGCATTCTTCAGTGCCTCGTTGGCATCCACGCCCTTCTTCACGGCATCCATCATCTTGCCCAGGCTGATGAACTCGTAGCCGATGATCTCGTCATCCTTGTTCAACGCCAAACGGCTGCAATAGCCCTCGGCCATCTCCAGATAACGCGGGCCCTTCTCACGAGTGCCAAACATAGTGCCCACCTGGGAGCGCAGGCCCTTGCCCAGGTCCTCCAGAGACGCGCCCACGGCCAGGCCGTCCTCGGAGAAGGCGGACTGGGTGCGGCCATAGACGATCTGCAGGAACAGCTCGCGCATGGCGGTGTTGATGGCGTCGCACACCAGGTCGGTGTTCAGCGCCTCCAGAATGGTCTTGCCGATCAGGATCTCGGAAGCCATGGCGGCGGAATGGGTCATACCGGAGCAGCCGATGGTCTCCACCAGAGCCTCCTCGATGATGCCGTTCTTCACGTTCAGCGTCAGCTTACAAGCGCCCTGCTGGGGTGCGCACCAGCCGATACCATGTGTGAAGCCGGAGATGTCGGAGATCTCCTTGGCCTGTACCCACTTACCCTCCTCGGGAATGGGCGCGGGGCCGTGATAAGCGCCCTTGGCGACAGGACACATATGCTGAACCTCAGTCGTGTAGATCATAGTGACGATCTTCCTTTCTGCGTTATAGTAGTGCCTTGCGGCGGTCAAACCAATACCATTATAGCAAATGTTTCCGTAAATTGCAAGAAACATTCCAAACATTTGGACACGATCCGCCCAGCGACTGTTCCATTTGTAGAAATCCCACGCCAATACCGCACATTTCGTGAAATGCATTGACTTTTCCCCGGAAATAATTATAATTAATAAGTATTTTTTAGAGATCATATACGGAGGTCGTCCTTATGACTGACAAAGCATACTTTGATGCCATGGAGGCGCGCATCCCCAAGGGACAGGTCCGCACCCGGTTCGCCCCCTCTCCCACCGGGTATATGCACATCGGCAATCTGCGCACCGCGCTGTATACCTGGCTTATTGCCCGCAGCCGCGGCGGCACGTTCATCCTCCGCATTGAGGATACCGACCAGGGCCGTCTGGTGGAGGGTGCGACAGACGTGATCTACCGCACCATGGCGGAGTGTCACCTGACTCACGATGAAGGCCCGGACGTGGGCGGCCCTGTCGCGCCCTATATCCAGTCCCAGCGCCGCGACACCTACGGGAAGTATGCGGAGCTGCTGGTGGAAAAGGGCGGCGCGTACTATTGCTTCTGCGAAAGGTGCGCCTCTGAGGAGGACAGCGGCGAATTTGACCGTGCCGACGATCCCTGCCGCGATCTGCCGCTGGAGGAGGCCCTCCGCCGCGTGGCCGCCGGTGAGGCGTATGTTATCCGCCAGCGCATCCCAAAAGAGGGAACGACCACATTCCACGACGCGGTGTTCGGCGACATCACCGTGGAGAACAGCACGCTGGACGATCAGGTACTGCTGAAGCGGGATGGCCTGCCCACCTATAATTTTGCCAATGTCATCGACGATCACCTGATGGGCATCACCCATGTGGTCCGTGGCAGCGAATACCTGTCCTCCGCGCCGAAGTACGATCTGCTGTACCACGCCTTCGGCTGGGAAGTACCCACCTACGTCCACTGCTCCCCCGTGATGCGGGACGCGCAGAACAAAATGTCGAAGCGCCACGGCGACCCCTCCTATGAGGACCTGAAGGCCGAGGGCTACCTCACCGACGCCATTTTGAACTATGTGGCGCTGCTGGGCTGGTCGCCCAAGGGTGAGCTGGCCGAGCAGGAGATCTTTTCCCTCGACGAGCTTGTGAAGGCATTTGACTTGACAGGCATTTCCAAGTCCCCCGCCATCTTCGATAAGGCCAAGCTGGATCATTTCAACGCCGTGTACCTCCGCGCTATGTCTCCAAAGGACTTCGCCAGGTTGGCTGCGCCCTATATCCGTCAGACGGTCAAGGGTAATTTCGATGTGGCCGCTATTGCCGCTCTGCTCCAGGCACGCTGCGAGAAGCTGACGGACATTCCTGAAAAGGTGGATTTCTTCGACGCCTGCCCCGCCTATGATGCAGAGTTCTTCACCAACAAAAAGTCCAAGACTAATCCTGAGGTCTGCAAGGCTATGCTGGAGGCCGCTATTCCCATGTTGGAGGCCCTGCCCCAGTGGACGGACGAGGCCATTCACGACGGACTGGTATCCCTGGCCGAACAGCTGGGCGTAAAGAACGCCACGCTGATGTGGCCGGTGCGCATCGCTTCCGCCGGCAAGCTGGTGACCCCCGGCGGCGCGGTGGAGATCTGCCGCATTCTGGGACGTGACGAGACGTTGAAGCGTCTCCGCGCCGGTCTCGCCATGCTGGAGAACCTGTAATGAAAAAACAATTCCGCGCTATCGTCTCCTTTTGGCGTGAGCAGTACGGGCACTATGTCTTTATCACGACCATCGCGTTTCTGGCCATTTGTGTGATGGCATATATTGCCGGACGCATCTTTCCGGATATTCCCACAAGAATTATAGACTGGTTCAATGAGTCTGTTGAGAATTCCGGCATCGTGCAGGAGGACGGCAGCTTCAGCGCTGTGGCGCTCTTTCTGAACAATCTGCAGGCTATGGCGTTGTCTGTTCTCTACGGGTTTATCCCGTTTCTCTTCCTGCCCGCCCTTTCTTTGGGCGTCAACTCCATCATTTTGGGCGCATTGGCCGCGCTTTATTCCAACAACGGCTTCTCTCTGCTGATGCTGCCGGCGGGTATTCTGCCCCACGGCATTTTCGAGCTTCCTGCGCTGTTTCTCAGTCTGGGCGCGGGGCTGTGCCTGTGCAAGAACATCAACGCCTATATCCGTAAGAATGAAAAAGGCGTCATGAAGCCGCTTCTGCTGAATATCCTGCGCGTTGTGTGCGTGCTGATCCTGCCGCTGCTGGCCGCAGCCGCCGTGATGGAGACCTATGTCACGCCCCTTGTCATGAGCCTGTTTCTGTAACCATCTCGTTTATAACGGCGCGAGCCGTGCCGCTTATTGCAGCTTATTTTGAAAGGAATGATCTTTGTGTGTGAAAAGAAAACCGATGTTCCCGCCCTGTTTGGCAGAATGGTGTTTGGTGAGCAGCAGATGCAGCAGCGTCTGTCCGCCGAGACGTACCAGGCATGGCAGCAGGCTCTGGCCCAGGGAACGGCACTGGATCGTTCCGTAGCCGGTGAGATCGCCAGCGCCATGAAGGACTGGGCCATCGAAAAGGGCGCTACCCACTTCACCCACTGGTTCCAGCCCATGACCGGCTTCACCGCCGAAAAGCATGACAGCTTTATCACCCGCGACGGCAAGGACGGCGTGGTCATGGAGTTGAGTGCCAAGGAGCTGAGCAAGGGCGAGGCGGACGCCTCCTCCTTCCCCTCCGGCGGTCTCCGCGCCACCTTTGAGGCCAGGGGCTACACCGCTTGGGATCCCACGTCCTATGCCTTCGTGAAGGACGAAACACTGTATATCCCCACCATATTCTGCTCCTACAGCGGTCAGACGCTGGATAAGAAAACGCCGCTGCTGCGCTCCATGCGGGAGCTGGACAAGGCGTGCATCCGCATCCTGCGGCTATTCGGCAACACCGAGGCACAGCACGTTGTCCCGCAGGTCGGCCCGGAGCAGGAATATTTCCTCATCGACGCCTCCATGTACGACCGCCGCGCCGATCTGAAGCTGTGCGGCCGGACGCTGTTTGGCGCAAAGCCTCCCAAGGGCCAGGAGCTGGATGATCACTACTACGGTGCGATCAAGCCCCGCGTGGCCGCGTTCATGCGCGAGCTGGATGAGGAGCTCTGGAAGCTGGGCGTGCTGGCCAAGACGGAGCACAACGAGGTCGCCCCCGCCCAGCACGAGATCGCGCCCATCTACTCTGATGCCAATACTGCCTGCGACAAGAACCAGCTGACCATGGAGATGCTGAAAAAGGTGGCTGCCCGCCATGGACTGGTCTGCCTGCTCCACGAGAAGCCCTTCGCCGGCATCAACGGCAGCGGCAAGCACGACAACTGGTCCTTGGCCACCGACACCGGCGAGAACCTGCTCAAGCCCGGCAGCACCCCCAGTCAGAACGCCCAGTTCCTGCTGTTTTTGGCCGCATTTGTCAAGGGTGTGGACGAGTATCAGGAGATGTTGCGCTGCTGCGTATCCTATCCCGGTAATGACCACCGCCTGGGGGGCAACGAGGCTCCTCCGGCCATCATTTCCATTTTCCTGGGCGATGAGCTGACCGCCATTCTGGACGCTATCATCACCGGCACGGAATATGTGGACATTACCAAGAGGAAGCTGACCATCGGCGTGGACACCCTGCCGGAGATCCCTCAGGATACTACGGACCGCAATCGTACCTCGCCCCTGGCCTTCACCGGCAACAAGTTCGAGTTCCGTATGCTGGGCTCATCCCAGTCTATCGCCAGCCCCAACGTGGTGCTGAACACCATCATGGCCGAGGAGCTGTGCCAGTTTGCCGATATACTGGAGAAGGCCGACGATTTCCAGTCCGCCCTGCAGACGCTGATCCGCGACACCTTTGCCGCCCACCAGCGCATCATCTTCAACGGCAACGGCTATGATGACGCCTGGGTGCAGGAGGCGGCCCGCCGCGGTTTGGCCAACCTGCGGGACACGGTGGATTGTATGCCCGCCTACATAGACCGCAAGAACATTGATCTTTTCACCAGGCATGCTGTCCTCACGGAAACGGAGATGCGCGCCCGGTATGAGATCCACCTGGAGAATTACTGCAAGGTGACGACCATCGAGGCCAAGACGCTGCTGGACATGGTCCAGCGCGGCATCCTCCCCGCCGTCAGCCGGTACACCGACCAGCTGGCCGTCGCCGTATTCCACAAGAAGGCGGACAGCCGCCTGCCGATCTCCGTAAAGATGGAGGAGACGACGCTGCTGCGCCTGTCCGAGCTGAGCGAAAAGCTGTTCGACACCTGCGAGGCTCTGACAGCGGCGCTGAGCAAAGCCCCCGCCGCTGACAGCGGCATCGACGCCGCCCGCTGGTATCGCACGAATATCTCCACCCGGACGCAGCAGGCCGGTGAGCTGATCAGCCAGTTGGAAGCGCTGATGCCCGCCGACGTTTGGCCCTTCCCCACCTACGCCGATATTCTGTTCAGCGTGTGACCTTGAAAAAGCAGCCCCCTTCGAATGTGTCGAAGGGGGCTGTTCGCATCATGTTATGACGGCTTCTTCATTTTCTCTTTTTTCAGCTTCTCGCCGACCCTTTTCATGAGCTTCAGGCACAGCGCCGAGCTGATACTCAGCAGCGCCAAGCCGGCCGCCAATTCCTTTTTCTTCATTTCTGTGCCCCTTTCCATATCCGGCCGCGCCGCGGCTGTGCATTCAGTCTATCACGTTTTCAACGAACTGTAAAGTAATTCTGCTGTTCACACCGTTTTGCCCCATAAATTGTGGTTTCTTTCACATTCTTTACAAGGTCTTGGAGCTTTCTTATTGTGGAAATGACGGTGTGTACGCCGCTTTTTTTGTCTGGTTTGCCAAAAATGAAAAACTACTCCCTTGAACCGTCACACCTTTATTTACTTTATTTCAGAATTGTGCTTTAATACAGTGTGTACGTGTGCGGGCATCATGAACAGATGCCACAAAACAATGAGGAGGAAAACGATTTATGGTACAGTTTGCAAAGAGAATGGACCTGCTGAAGGGTTCCGAGATCCGTGAGCTGCTGAAGCTGACTGCGCAGCCCGACATCATCTCCTTCGCCGGCGGTATGCCCGCCCCGGAGCTGTTCCCCGTGGAGCAGATGATGGAGGCCTCCATGGCCGTTCTGAAGGAAAATGGCCGCGCCGCCCTCCAGTATTCCACCACCGAGGGTCTGCCCCGCCTGCGTGAGCAGATCGCCGAGCGTATGCTGGCCAAGAACAATATCAAGACCGACAAGGATCACATCCTGATCACCTCCGGCTCTCAGCAGGGTCTGGACTTCGCCGCCCGCGTTTTCCTGAACCCCGGCGACGTGGTGCTGCTGGAAAGCCCCTCTTATCTGGGTGCTATCAACGCCTTTAAGGCCTGCGAACCCACGTTCATCGAAGTCCCCACCGACGATGGCGGCATGATCATGGAGGAGCTGGAGAAGATCCTGGCCACCACCGAGCGCGTGAAGATGATCTATGTCATCCCCGATTTCCAGAACCCCACGGGCCGCACCTGGGATCTGGATCGCCGCCATAAGTTCATGGACATTGTCAACAAGTACGAGATCCCCGTCATCGAGGATAACCCCTACGGTGAGCTGCGCTTCGAGGGCGAGTATATGCCCGCGCTGAAGAGCCTGGACACCAAGGGCCTGGTGGTCTATTTGGGTACGTTCTCCAAGATCCTGGCGCCCGGCTACCGTTTGGGCTGGGTCTGCGCCGAGGATGAGATCCTGTCCAAGTTCAACTTTATGGAGCAGGCCGCTTCCCTGCAGGCTTCCACCATCGGCCAGATGGAGACCTCCAAGTGGATAGATATGTTCGACCTGGACGCCCACGTCAACACCATCCGCGAGTGCTATCGCAAGCGCCGCGCCGTGATGCTGGAGACGCTGGCCACCGAGCTGCCTGAGCCCTGCACCTTCACCCGTCCCGAGGGCGGCCTGTTCGCCTGGGTGGTCCTGCCTGAGTACATGGACGCCAAGGAGCTGCAAATGAAGTGTCTGGCCAAGAAGGTCGCGTTTGTTCCCGGCGGCTCCTTCTTCCCCAACGGCGGTCACGACAACACCCTGCGCCTGAACTATTCCTGCATGCCCGAGGAGAAGATCGTTCAGGGTATCAAGGCCCTGTGCGACACCATCCGCGAGAACCTGAAGTAAGCGCAATATTTTAAGGAGTTTACCTACCTATGAAGGACGTTAAAGTGCTGATCGGCAACTATGGCAGCGGCAAGAGCGAGCTGGCGCTGAACTTCGCCATGCAGGCCGCCGCCCGGGGCGAGCGGACGGAGCTGTTGGACCTGGATATGGTCAACACCTACTTCCGCCTGACGGAGCGGGGCAAGCTGGTGGAGCAGAAGGAGATACGTCTTGTCTCCCCGAACTTCGCCTGCTCCGGCATCGAGACCCTTTCCCTGCCTGCCGAGGTGTCGTCTGCTTTCGTTCTGGATTGGGACACCGTCATCTTTGATGTAGGCGGCGACGACGTGGGCGCAACAGCCCTGGGCCGCTATCATCAGGATTTTGTAGATCTCGAGCCCGGTTCTCTGGAGGTTCTGAATGTAGTCAACATCCGCCGTCCTCTGGCTGGTTCGGTGGAGAAGATTCTCCGTCTCCAGGCGGGGATGCAGGCCCACGCCCGTCTTCAGATCACCGGCATGATCAATAACACGAACCTGGCCACCATGACCGGGCCTGATGACCTGTGGGACGGCTACGAGATGCTGCGTGAGGTCTCTGACCTGACCGGCATTCCGGTCGCCTACACCACCGGCAAAAAGGAATTCCTGGATGACTTCCTGTCCCGCAAGCCCGACATGAAGTATGTGGGCAAGCCTATCGCCATCGACGTGTATATGCACCGCGACTGGGACTCCTACATCGAGCACGGGCTAAACACCAAAAATCCCCACAAGGATATGTATTGATCCCGTATACCTCCCTCTCCCGGGGGTAGAAATAGGCAGAAACAAACACAGCACGGAAAGGAAATTAGAAAAGAGGTGTAAAGAGAGTGGTAAGAGTTACCATCGACGAGAATCTTTGCAAGGGCTGCGGCCTGTGTGTGAGAGCTTGTCCCAAGCACATCATCGAGCTGTCCAAGACCCATATCAACGCAAAGGGCTACCATCCCGCGGAAGTTACGAACATGGAGGCGTGTATCGGCTGCACGTCCTGCGCCCGTACCTGTCCCGACGTGGTCATCCGTATTGAAAAAGACTAAGGAGGCTGAAAGAATATGGCTTTGACTCTTATGAAGGGCAGCGAAGCGATCGCGGAAGCCGCTATTCGTGCCGGCGCCCGGTTCTTCTTCGGTTACCCCATTACTCCGCAGACGGAGATCCCCGAATATATGTCCGCCCGTATGCCTGAGATCGGCGGCTGCTTCCTGCAGGCCGAGAGCGAAGTGGCGGCTATTAACATGGTGTACGGCGCTGCCGGTACCGGCGCTCGCGTCATCACCTCCTCCTCCAGCCCCGGTGTGTCCCTGAAGCAGGAAGGCATCTCCTACTGTGCCGGTGCTATGGTCCCTGCTGTTATCATCAACGTGATGCGCGGCGGCCCCGGCCTGGGCAACATCCAGGCTTCTCAGGGCGACTATTTCCAGGGCGTCAAGGGCGGCGGCAACGGTGACTATCACCTGCTGACCTTCGCTCCCGCTTCCGTGCAGGAGGCCATTGACCTGATGATGATCGCCTATGACAAGGCTGAGAAGTATCGTATCCCCGTTCTGTTCCTGGCCGACGGCATCATCGCCCAGATGATGGAGCCTGTGGAGCTTCCCGAGATGGTTGACTACAAGGTCGATCCCGAGAAGAAGCCCTGGGCCTGCACCGGCTGGAAGCCCGGCGATGACCCCGCCAAGCGCGGCATCATCAACTCCATCTACATCGACACCGAGAGCCTGGCCATCCACAACGATGAGCTGCAGGCCATGTATAAGGAAGTCGTCGCCAACGAGCAGATGTGGGAGAGCTACAACTGCGAGAACGCTGATTACATCATCACCGCCTTCGGCACTGTGGCCCGTATCGCCAAGAGCGCTATTGCCGAGCTGAAGGAAAAGGGCATCAACGTCGGTTTGGTGCGTCCTATCACCGTGTGGCCCTTCCCCTATGACGCTGTCCGCGAAGCATGCTGCCAGCCCAATGTCAAGGCAGTCCTGGACGTGGAGCTGAACGAAGGCCAGATGCTGGAGGACGTGAAGCTGGCCATCAACGGCGCCAAGCACGTGGACTTCTTTGGTCACTGCGGCAGCCAGATGCCCTCCACCACCGAGATCGTTGAGAAGATCCTGAGCATGAAGGAGGGTAAATAAGATGGCTGTACTGTTCGAAAAGACTAAGCTGCTCACTGACAAGCAGTTCCACTATTGCCCCGGCTGCAACCACGGCATCATTCACCGCCTGGTGGCCGAGGTCATCGACGAGATGAACCTTGACGGCAAGGTCATCGGCGTAGCTCCTGTCGGCTGCTCCGTGTTTGCCTACGATTACTTCAACTGCGATATGTATGAGGCTGCCCACGGCCGCGCGCCCGCTGTTGCCACCGGCATCAAGCGTTCCGTCGGCAAGGACACGCTGGTGTTCACCTATCAGGGCGACGGTGACCTGGCCTCCATCGGTACGGCTGAGATCGTTCACGCGGCCCACCGCGGCGAGAAGATCACCACCATCTTCGTCAACAACGCCATTTACGGCATGACCGGCGGTCAGATGGCTCCCACCACCCTGATTGGCCAGAAGGCCACTACCTGCCCTGCTGGCCGCAGCGAGGAGTGGAGCGGTCTGCCCATCAAGATGTGCGAGATGCTGTCCGCTGTCCCCAGCTCCTACTACATTGAGCGTGTGGCCGTGAACAACACCGCCAACATCGCCAAGGCCAAGAAGGCCATCGCCAAGGCTTTCCGTCTGCAGATGGAGGGCAAGGGCTTCACCATGATTGAAGTTCTGTCCACCTGCCCCACCAACTGGGGTCTGTCTCCTGTGGAGGCTATGACCTGGCTGGAGGAGAACATGATCCCCTACTATCCTCTTGGCGTATACAAAGACAAGGAGGCGGAGTAACATGGAAAAAACCTTTATTTTCGCCGGTTTCGGCGGTCAGGGTATGCTCCTGATCGGTAAGTTCGTCGCAATGGCCTGTATGCTGGACGGCAAGCACGTCTCCTGGCTGCCCTCTTATGGCCCTGAGATGCGCGGCGGCACGGCCAACTGCTCCGTCATCGTCTCCGACGAGCCGGTAGCCTCCCCCTTGGTAGACAAGGCCGACGTTATCGTCGCCATGAACCGTCCTTCCCTGGACAAGTTTGAAGAGCACGTCAAGCCCGGCGGTGTGCTGGTCATCAACAGCAGCATCATCGACCGCAAGGCCGTCCGCGACGACATCACCGTGGTGTACTGCGATGCCAACGGCATTGCCGAGTCCATCGGCAACCCCAAGGGTGCCAACGTGGCCATCCTCGGCTCCACTCTGGCTAAGGCTCCCGTCACCTCCGTGGACAGCATGATGGAAGCTATCCGTATTGAGCTGGGCGAAAAGAAAGCCCGCTTCCTGGAGGGCAACAAGAAAGCATTGCTGGCCGGTATGGAGGCCGCCAAGTAAGGTTTTCAGTCTTACATTACACAAAGCCCTGGTATCTTCGGATACCAGGGCTTTCAGCGTATCCAAAGATAGTGCGATTTATTTAGCTTGACTTTTTGTGCGCTCTCCGTTGCCCCCGTTGAATTTCACCGAATGGTTTACTAAAAATACGTTGAACCGGTAAAATGTTTCCTGCATTGAAATTTAATATTGACTTCCTACCAAACGTTTGGTATCATCTTGACATGAAAAATATAGGTTCTTAATGTCGTACAAGGAGGTGTCGCACATGAGTTCTTTTTCATACTTCGTGGGCCAGCGCATCAAAAAATATCGAAAGAGCCGCGGTTATACCATTGAGCAGTTTTCCGCTATGATCAATAAGAGCAAGGCGACGCTGTCCAAGTACGAAAACGGCGCGATCACCATCGATATTGAGACGCTCTATGAGATCGCGCAGGCGCTGGACATAGACCTGAAATGCTTTATCGACTACCAGCCGCCTATGTTCCGCTCTGAGCCTGCCCTCCCAAAGAACAACTACTTCAACCAGTCTTTGGCCTATATGTACTATTACGATGGCCGAATTCGCCAGATGACCCGTTCCCTGCTCCGCTTTTCCCACGCTTCCGACCACGAGGGGATCGAGGTCACACTGTATATGGGCGTCCTTTCCTTCTCTGATCCGGACCGCTGCCAGCACCTGTTCACCGGTGAGATGAAGGCCTACGACACCATCACCCACATGGTGCTGACAAATCAGATCAACGAGGCAGAAAAGCTCTACATTTGTATGCTGAACCCCATGCAGAACCGCACACCCGCCGTGGGCCTGGTCTCCGGTATCGGATCTTCCCCGTTTTTCGCGCCCATCGCACTGAAGGCATTGATCTCCAAGGAGCCGCTGGAGGAGGGCGACCGCCTGCTGAATACCGTGAAGCTGGACAAGGACGACTATCATCTGCTGCGCTACTACAACATGATGGTGGTCAATCGCCCCGCTCCCCTTTCTCTTCAATAATGTTCGCGAGCAAAAAGACTGTGAAGGTGTATGCCTTCACAGTCTTTTTATCATGCCAATTTTTGCAGCTCCCGCTTCAGACGTGCGATGATCCTCTTTTCCAACCGGGATATGTAGGACTGGGAGATGCCCAACCGATCCGCCACCTCCTTTTGGGTCAGCTCCTTCACGCCGCCCAATCCGAACCGCATGGTGATGATGTCCCGTTCCCGGGGACTGAGCCGTGACACCGCCGTTTGCAGCAGCTGGCGATCTACATCCGCTTCGATGGGCCGCATCACCACATCGCCGTCCGTTCCCAGCACATCACTGAGCAGCAGCTCCTTTCCGTCCCAGTCCGTATTCAGCGGCTCGTCGAAGCTCACCTCCGTCCGCTGGGCGCTGTTCTTCCGCAGGTACATCAATATCTCGTTCTCGATGCACCGGGAGGCATAGGTGGCCAGCTTAATATTCTTATCCGTCCGGAACGTATTGATGGCCTTGATAAGCCCGATCGTTCCGATGGAGATCAGATCTTCGATGTTGATACCCGTGTTTTCAAACCGCCGCGCGATGTAGACCACCAGCCGCAGGTTGCGCTCGATCAGCACCTGCCGCACAGCAAACTCCCCTTCGTCCAGACGGCGCAGCATCTCCGCCTCCTCATCCCGCGGCAGCGGCGGAGGCAGCGTGTCGCTGCCTCCGATATACATGATCTTATCCGGCCTGCATCTCCTGCGAAGCCACGCCAGCAGACCTATGAGCTTCTCCCTCAGCATGATGTGCCCTTCCTCCCTCTCCGCCCCACAGGGCATGATACCCACCGCCGTCGCTGACCGGCTGTTCCGATAGAGCCACCGGCGTCCGCCAAAACCGTTTCCCCTCCACCTCTATGTAGTCGCTTCGCGCCGCCAGCAGCAGCCCACCCGACGTTCCCACGGCCCGGAACGGCAGCAGCGTCAGCCTCACCGGACAGCCCTGCCGGTACAGCCGGGCCATCTTTTCCTCCGGTGTCAGCGGCAGCGCCAGCACCGCCGCCATCTCACCGGGCCACAGCGTCACCGCCGCTCCCTGCTCCAGCACAAGCGCCGCTCGTCCGCTCACAGGATCGCGCAGCGTATTCCCTGTGTCGTGCAGCGCCGTAACGGTCTGCCTTCTCCCTTCTATGACGATCGTGATCTGCAACAGCTCTCCTCCTCCGTGCCGCGCTCCCTGCCCGAACAGCAGGTGCAGCGTGATATAACCCATGCAGGTCGCCCCCAGCAGGATGGGCCAGCTTACGTCGGCGTAATAGACCCGCTGCGCCAGCCCCAGCGGTGAGCCGGCGGCCAGCCCCAGTGCCAGCACCACGCCTGCCAGCCCGCCCGCCAGCAGGAAGAACAGCGCCGCCTGTCTCCACCGCCTGCGAAACGCGCCCAGCGCCATAATTAACCCTATCGCCAGCCGGCACAGCGGATGTCCCAGCAGTGTCATCCCCGGCAGAAACACCGCTACGGCGTACGCGCCGCCCAGCGCGGCCCACAGCAGCAGCCATCCACGCCGCAAAGGCAACCCGGACAACCGGGCTGTTCCCAGCAGCAGCAAATAGTCTATCGCTGTGTTCAGCGCCCACACCCGGTCCAGATACACCACCGTCATCCGTTTCACCTCGCTTGTCTCCATTATACGTCCCACAACAGGAGAAACCGGTCGCTTTTCGCCCTGACAGACAGATAAAGCAGGACCTGCACCACATAGTGCAGGTCCTGCTTTATCTGTAAAGCTATTTACCTTTATGCCTGTTTTCCTTCCTGCTTTCTTGCTTTCGCAAAATGGATGACCATAAATACCAGAAAAACGATGCTGATATACCCAAAAATGGGATATACCACGCCGATGATCTCCGCAAAGCCCAGCAGGCTTCCGGCCCACGACAGCACGCACAAAACTGCCAGCACCGCCTTGCGTCGGCGGCGCACGAAGGCAGAACGCAGCTCCAGATATGCGCTCAGGCCCACCAGGCTGGCCAACGCGTTGCAGAACATGGCCACCAGCAGCATGATCCCGTAGATCGTCGCCAGCGTACCGTTCAGCTCAGATGCCAGCGCCACCATGGGCAGCTCCGCCTCCACAGCAGCGGGATAAGCGGCCAGGCTGGTCAAAATGCTGCCGGCCACCACCAGCAGCATCATGCCTGCCAGCGCGATGCCCCAATAGATATGCTTTTTCTCCCGCACATACTGTCCCACCGGCGACATGATCCCGATACCGCCCAGGATGTTGTAGGCTACGAATGTCAGCGTTGCGATGAACCAGTTGGGCATCAGTGGGTTCACGTTCGTGTGGTGCAGCTGCAGGATGCCCTCTGTGCCGAAGGTGCACCACGCACCCACGGCAAATCCCAGTGTCGCCAAAACAAGAATGGGGATCATGGCGGAAAAGGTGTCCACCATACCGCTGACACCCAGCAGCGCCACCAAAAACACCGCCAGCATCAGCATAGCGCTGCCCAGCCAGGTCGGGACGCCGAATAACTGCGTCAGCATCGCGCCCACACCGGCGGACATGGACACCACCACAAAGAACAGGAACAGCGCCCCCACCGCGCCGGAAGCCCCGCGCAGCCACTTCACATCCCAGGGCACGAGCAGCTTCCCCATATCGGCGCACTGCGTCATCTGCGTCAAACGGACGAACAGAATGCCGATGACAGTGAACAGCACCGCCGCCAGGGCGAAGCCCACATAGCCCCAATTCCCGAAGCTGCCGAAAAACTGCCACAGCTCCTGCCCGGAGATAAAGCCCGCGCCCAAAAAACAGCCGACATAGGTAAATGCCAGCGTCATTGTCTTGATCTGCTTCATACCGCACCTCTTGTCAAAATCTCATAGCGACCAGTGTACTCTATTTCCGCTGCCGCGTCAACCCCACGGCGTACATGACGCTCCCTCATGTGTCCATGCGAAAAAATTCATTGAATGCTTCGGTTTGGCGTTGACGCTATCGTCAAAGCGTTGTATAATATTGCTATAATTAGTTGCTGTTTTTGTGCATTTGTTTCTTTAAATAGCGAAAGAATTATGTATTTAGGAGGAATTTTGCCATGATCAACACCATTGACGGCATTATTGCCGCCGCCAAGGGCGGTACGACCGGCGTTATTGCTGTGGCCGCAGCTCATGACCAGCCCGTTATCGAAGCCGTTGTGGAAGCCCGCCGCGAAGGTATCGCCACGCCCATTCTGGTGGGCCATGTGTCCGAGATCGAATCCATGCTCTCCGGCCTGAACGAAAACCCTGCCGACTATCAGATCATCGCCGGCGACACCGATCAGGACTGCGCCGCCAAGGCCGTGGCCCTGTGCGCCGAGGGCAAGGCCAGCTTCCTCATGAAGGGCATTTTGGGCACGGCTGACCTGATGCGCGCCGTGTTTAATAAGGAGCATGGTCTGCGTACCGAGCGTCTTACCACCCACTGCATGCTGTACGAGATCCCTGCCCTGGGTCGTATGCTGGTGCTGACAGACGGCGGCGTAAACACCTTCCCCGATCTGGACAAGAAGGCTGAGATCCTGGAAAACGCCGCCATGGTGCTGCAGGCATTGGGCTATGACCACATCAATGCCTCCTGTGTCTGCGGTGCAGAGCAGGTCAATCCCAAGGTGCAGTCCACTGTGGATGCCGACGCGCTAAGCAAAATGACCGACCGCTGGGCCAAGTACAATATGGATGTCTGCGGCCCGGTAGCCCTGGATCTGGCCGTCAGCGAAGAGGCCTGCCATCACAAGCACTACACCGCTCCCGGCGCGGGCAAGGCCGACATCCTTCTCGTCCCCAACTATGAGGTAGGCAACGGCATCGGCAAGGCCGCCAACCTGTTCGGCAACGCCAAGAACGCCGGTATCATCCTGGGTGCGAAAGTCCCCATCGTGCTGGTCAGCCGCGCTGACAGCGCCTATTCCAAGCTGGCCTCCATCGCCCTGGGCAGCGTTTTGGCCAGCCGTATGAAGCTGGCATAAAGGCGTATTGCACAAGAATTTGTTTCGCCACACTACGTTTTTTACAAATTTGTACGGCGAGATTGATAATTACTTGACAATATTCCCTCCTGCATCTATGATAGAAAAGGTTCCTATACCGCACATCGGTATGAACATAGTACAGTAACGTAAAAGAGGAGATTATGTTATGGTAAATCAGGAATACTACAACCTCGGCACTGCGCCCTCTGTCATCCGCCAGCTGTTCGCCTACGGTCTGGAGCAGGCCGCTAAGGTCGGTGCGGACAAGGTCTATGACTATTCCCTGGGCAATCCCAGCATCCCCGCCCCCAAGAAGGTCAACGAGTCCATCAAGAAGATTGTGGACGAGATGGACTCCATCAAGCTGCACGGCTACTCCATGGCCCCCGGCTTCGACACCGCCCGCGCCGCTGTGGCTAAGGATCTGGCCGCCCGCTTCGGCCTGGACGTCAAGGCTGATGAGCTGTTCTTCACCTGCGGCGCAGCCCCCGCGCTGATCTCCATCATCAAGGCGCTCATCGTGGATCACGACAGCGAGATCATGGCCGTCGCTCCCTTCTTCCCCGAGTATCGCCCCTTTGTCAATGCCAATGGCGGCAAGCTGGTGGTCGTTCCCGCTGATACCAAGGCTTTCCAGATCCATTTGGACGAGGTGGAGAAGCGCATCACCAAAAACACCCAGGGTATCATCATCAACTCCCCCAACAATCCCTCCGGCGTTGTGTATACCGAGGAGACCCTGAAGGGCCTGGCCGCTCTGCTGGAGCGCAAGAGCGCTGAGTACGGCCATCCCATTTACATCATCGCCGACGAGCCCTATCGTGAGCTGGTGTACGGCGGCGTGAAGGTCCCCTTCATCCCCTGCCTGTATAAGAACACCATCGTGTGCTATTCCTACTCCAAGTCCCTGTCCCTGCCCGGTGAGCGTATCGGTTACGTCTACGTCCCCGGCTTCGCAGATGACGCCCACGCTGTGTACGCCGCTATTTCCGGCGCTGCCCGCATCATGGGCCACGTCTGCCCGCCGACCCTGATGCAGAAGGTCATCGAGTGCTGCGCCGAGGAGCGTCCCGATCTGGTGGCCTATGACGAGAACCGCAACCTGCTGTATAACAGCCTGCGTGAGATGGGCTACGAGTGCGCCAAGCCCGACGGTGCGTTCTATCTGTTCGTGAAAGCCCCCAATGGTGACGCCAACGCGTTCTCCGAGAAGGCCAAGCTGGAGCACAATCTGCTGGTCGTTCCCGCCGATGGCTTCGGCTGCCCCGGTTACTTCCGTCTGAGCTACTGCGTGGCCAACGACATGATCAAGCGCAGCCTGCCCGCCTTCAAGGCCATGATGGAGAGCTATAAGTAAGCACCCTGACCTCCATATCATCAGCGCCCACGGAATTTCCGTGGGCGCTTTCCTCTGTTTTATACAAAGATAGTCATTCCATTTTTTTATTTATTAGAATGGCACTTGCATTTCTCGTCATAATCTCCTATAATGGCAACATATTTTTTATTAAGAGAGGTGTTTCACGCATGAGCAAGTTGACGATCCCCGCTGGGTACAAGACGCCGCTGTCCACGTATGAGATGCAGCGTGCGATCGAATTCATTAAGAGCAATTTTCAGGTGAATTTGGGGCAGGCGCTGAATTTGCGCCGTGTTTCCGCTCCCCTGTTTGTGGAAGAGAATTCCGGTTTGAACGACAACTTGAACGGTGTCGAGCGCCCGGTCTCTTTTGATATTCCCGACGTAGGGGCAAACGCCCAGGTCGTACATTCTTTGGCCAAGTGGAAGCGTCTGGCGCTGAAGCGCTACGACTTTAAGCCCGGCAAGGGCCTGTTCACCGATATGAACGCTATCCGCCGCGACGAAGAGGTGGACAACCTCCACTCCGTCTACGTGGACCAGTGGGACTGGGAGAAGGTCATTGAGCGCCGGGACCGCAACATGTCCTATCTGGCACAGACCGTCCGCGCCATCGTTGGCGCCGTGGCAGAAACCAACGACGCGCTGCAGATCGCGTTCCCCAGCCTGCATACCACCCTGAACCGTGAGGTCTATTTCGTCACCACCCAGGAGCTGGAGGATCGCTGGCCCGACTACACCCCCAAGCAGCGCGAGGACGCCATCTGCCGTGAGCACCACACCGTGTTCCTGATGCAGATCGGCGATGATCTGAAGCGCAGCGGCAAGCCCCACGACGGCCGCGCCCCCGACTATGACGACTGGTCTCTGAACGGTGACATTCTCATGTATAACGCGGTGCTGGATCGTTCCTTTGAGATCTCATCTATGGGCATCCGCGTGGATGAGGCCGCTATGGACTACCAGTTGAATAAGCGCGGCTGCAACGACCGACGCGAGCTGCCCTTCCACAAAATGCTCCTCAGCGGCCAGCTGCCTCTGACCATCGGCGGCGGTATCGGCCAGAGCCGTCTGTGTATGCTGATGATCGGCACGTGCCACATCGGCGAGGTGCAGGCCAGCCTGTGGGATAAGGGCACTATGGATGCCTGCGAAAAGGCCGGCATTATGCTCCTGTAACATATGATATAAAAAGGACGATGGGCAAAGCCCGTCGTCCTTTTTATATCATTCGTCTGTCTCTGCCGGAGCGGCTTCCTGCCGTTCCGCCTCAAACTCTGCCAGTGCCTGAGCCAATACCCTTTTATCGTGACGGCTGTGTACCTGGGTCAGATCAAACTTCTCCCACAGGTCCGGCCGCCTGACCATGGTTCGCTTATAGCTCTCCTTGGTGCGCCAGTCCGCCACGTTGCCATGGTGACCGCTCAGCAGCACCTCCGGCACTTTGCGCCCATGCCATTCCTCCGGGCGGGAGTACTGGGGATACTCCAAAAGTCCGTTCCAGTGGCTCTCGTCGGTATAGCAGCTCTCCTCCGGCAGCACGCCGTCCACCATACGGCACAAACAGTCTGCCAAAGCCATCGCCGGGATCTCGCCGCCGGTGAGGACAAAGTCGCCCATAGAGATCTCCTCATCCACGCACTCATCCAAAAAACGCTGGTCCACGCCCTCATAGTGGCCGCAGACCAGGATCAGGTGGTCATACTGTTCTTTCAGCTCTCGGGCCACCTGCTGGGTAAGGGTCCTGCCGCAGGGTGACATATAGATGGTATGCACCCGCTCCCCTGCCTCGTCGCAGATGTGCTGCCAGCAGCGGTACAGCGGGTCGGCCTGCATCACCGCGCCCCGCCCGCCGCCGTAGGGATAGTCATCCACCTGCATCTGCTTGTTGGTGGTGTACTCCCGTATCTGGTGGGTGCGAATGGTGACGAAGCCCCGCTCCTGTGCCCTGCCGATGATGGACGCCTTCATCATGGCATCCACCGCGTCGGGAAACAGGGTCATGATGTCAATCCTCATCGGTGGCCAGTCCTTTCATCATGTGGACACGTATGACCTCTCCATCGGCGTCCACGGCGGCGATAAACACATCCCTGACGGCGGGGATCAGGTACTCGCGGCCGCCGCCTCTGACTTCGTAGACCTTGTGGGCCGGATAGTGCAGCACCCGGCTCACCTTCCCCACCGTTTCACCGGTAGCGTCGTCCACCACGGTGCAGCCCACCAGCTCCTCGTCGAAATACTCTCCCTCCGGCAGCTCTGCGTCCGTGCGGCGGATGGCTATCTCCTTCCCTTTCAGCGCCAGCGCATCATCCATGGTCTCCACACCGGGCAGCGTCAGCAGCACGGTGGATTTGTGGATGCGGGCCGCCTTGACCGTTACCGGCTTGCCGCCGATATACAATGTCTTGAATGATGCGATGAACTCTGGATCAAACCCGTGAGGGTTCACCTTTACCTCGCCGCGGATACCGTGGGCATTGACCACCGTACCAACCACAATATATTCAGGCCGCATAGCGCTCTCCTTTGCTTCTGTCTTAAAGTCCGTGGATAAAATCCGCCAATGTAAACGCCGCCTGAAAGCGCAGCATATAATACAGCGCCGCCGCTCCCAGCGAAAAGATCAATCCCAGCAGCGCCCGCGTCCTGCCCCGGCGCTTGAACCGCACCGCCGCTATGATAACGCACACCGCGTCCGAGACGAACGGCAGCCACAGCAGGATCGTCATCGGCCAGAAAGCCAGCCAGGGTTTGTAGTTGGCCGCGGAAATAGCACCCACCAGCAGCACCGCCAGGTCATATTGAAAGAACGGAACGATCAGATTGATAATGCCGTGAACCAGCGACCGCGTATCCTCCCGCATGACTGCCTCCTTTCTGCCGCAGGGCGTTTTTTCTTAATCCGGGTAATTTTAGCACAAAAAAGCAATAAACGCAACGGTATTTTTGACCATTTCTGTCATTTTAGTCCCTATTTCCCTGCTTTTCTCACTGTATTTTTCCTTTTTCTTCAATGTGCCCACCATATATTGTGTCCGATTTGCGGTAGCACCCCACTATATATTGTATATTTTCTCTGTTTTGCACAAAAAAGGAGGGCACATTTTGTCAGCCTTTCCCCCTATATTTTGATTTTTCCCTCTTGCATTGACACAAGATATAGTATATGATTATAAACACACGCACTGCTTCTGCCCCCTGCGGGCCGAGTGAGATAGAGAATACAAGGAGGACACCCCCATGAAAATCATCAAGAGAAACGGCGCGGAGGTCGGTTTCGACATCACGAAGATCATCATCGCCATCACCAAGGCCAATGAAGCCGTGGAGGAAGTGGACCGCATGACGCCGGTGCAGATCCAGCGCATTGCTGAATCCGTAGAGCTGCAGTGCCAGAGGATGAACCGCGCTCCCACCGTGGAGGAGATCCAGGACATGGTGGAGCACTACATCATGGCCCACGGCGCGTTTGAGGTAGCTAAGCACTATATCACCTACCGCTACACCCGCTCCCTGGTGCGCAAGTCCAACACCACCGATGACAAGATCCTTTCCCTCATCGAATGCAACAACGAAGAGGCCAAGCAGGAGAACTCCAACAAGAACCCGGTGGTGAATTCCACCCAGCGGGACTATATGGCTGGTGAGGTCAGCCGCGACCTCAGTGAGCGCATTCTGCTGCCCCAGGATATTGTGGAGGCCCACCGCGAGGGCATCATCCACTTCCACGACAGCGACTATTACGCCCAACATATGCACAACTGCGATTTGGTGAACCTGGAGGATATGCTCCAGAACGGCACTGTCATTACCGGCACACTCATCGAAAAGCCCCACAGCTTCGCCACCGCCTGCAACATCGCCACCCAGATCGTGGCCCAGGTAGCCAGCAACCAGTATGGCGGTCAGTCCATCTCCCTGACCCACCTCGCCCCCTTCGTGCAGGTGAGCCGCGAGAAGATCCGTGCCAGCGTCCGCAGCGAGTTCGACGCCGTAGGCGTGTCCGTCACCGAGGACAACATCAACGCCATCGCTGAAAAGCGCCTGCGGGAGGAGATCCGCCGCGGCGTGCAGACCATCCAGTATCAGGTGGTGACGCTGCTGACTACCAACGGACAGGCTCCCTTCGTCACGGTGTTCATGTATTTGGGTGAGACCAAGAACCAGCAGGAAAAGGACGACCTGGCCCTCATCATTGAGGAAACGCTGCTCCAGCGCTATCAGGGCGTAAAGAACGAAAAGGGCGTATGGGTGACGCCCGCCTTCCCCAAGCTGATCTATGTGCTGGAGGAGGACAACATCACAGAGGACAGCAAATACTGGTATCTGACGAAGCTGGCGGCCAAGTGTACCGCCAAGCGCATGGTTCCCGACTACATCAGCGAGAAGAAGATGCTGGAGCTGAAGGTGGACAAGAACGGCGAAGGTCACTGCTATCCCTGCATGGGCTGCCGCAGCTTCCTGACCCCCTATGTGGACGAAAACGGCCAGCCCAAGTATTACGGCCGATTCAACCAGGGCGTTGTCACCGTGAACCTGCCGGACATCGCCCTCAGCTCCGGCGGCAATATTGAAAAGTTCTGGCGTATCTTCGATGACCGCATGGAGCTGTGCCACCGGGCGCTCCTGTGCCGCCATGAACGGCTGAAGGGCACACTGTCCGATGCCGCCCCCATTCTGTGGCAGTACGGCGCGTGCGCCCGCCTGAAGAAGGGCGAGCCCATCGACAAGCTGCTGTACGGCGGCTACTCCACCATCTCCCTGGGCTATGCGGGCTTGTACGAGTGCGTGAAGTACATGACCGGCAAATCCCACACCGACCCGGCCGCCACCCCCTTCGCGCTGGAGATCATGAACGCGCTGAACGCCGCCTGCAAGAAGTGGAAGGCCCAGCATAACGTCGACTTCTCCCTGTACGGCACGCCGCTGGAGTCCACCACGTATAAATTTGCCAAGTGCCTGCAGAAGCGCTTCGGCGTCATTGAGGGCATCACCGACAAGGGCTATATCACCAACAGCTATCACGTCCACGTCACCGAGCCCATCGACGCTTTCAAGAAGCTGGAGTTCGAGGCTCAGTTCCAGCACCTCTCCCCCGGCGGCGCCATCAGCTACGTGGAAGTGCCGGATATGCAGAACAATCTGGACGCGGTGCTGGAGGTCATGAAGTTCATCTACGACCATATCATCTACGCCGAGCTGAACACTAAGAGTGACTACTGCCAGGTCTGTGGCTGGGACGGCGAGATCGAGATCGTCGAGGAGGACGGCAAGCTGATCTGGAAATGCCCTCAGTGCGGCAACACCGATCAGGATAAAATGAACGTGGCGCGGCGCACCTGCGGTTATATCGGTACACAGTTCTGGAATCAGGGCCGTACCCAGGAGATCAAGGACCGAGTGCTGCACCTGTAAGCCATCATCACAGCATACAATGGGGCGGGCCACAGCCCGCCCCGCCCTTTTCAGATCCACCTCATTTTTAATGTTAATTTAAGGATTTTCCCTTATACTACCCACCATCAGGAGGTCTTTCCATGTACTACGGAGAGCTGAAAAAATACGACATCGCCAATGGGGCGGGCGTCCGCGTCACACTGTTTGTATCCGGCTGCACCAACCACTGCCCCGACTGCTTCCAGCCCCAAACCTGGGACTTCCATTACGGAGCGCCCTTTACGGCGGATACGAAGGCAGAGATCTTTGCCGAGCTGGACAAGCCCTTTGTCCGCGGCCTGACGGTGCTGGGCGGTGAGCCCTTCGAGCCGAAGAACCAGCGCGACCTCCTACCGCTCCTGCGCGAGGTGCGGGATAAATACCCCAACAAGGATATTTGGTGCTTCACCGGTTTCCGGCTGGAGGACGAGCTGCTGAAGGATGGCAGCTATCCCCGCTGCGAAGTGACGGACGACCTGTTGGCCTGCATCGACATTCTGGTAGATGGCCGCTTTGAAAAGGCGTTGAAAGACATCTCCCTCCAATTCCGGGGCAGCCGAAACCAGCGGGTCATCGACATGGCCCGTACCCGTGAAACGGGACAGGTCACCATCTGGGAAAAACTGCGGAAATGAGGTATACACATATGAAAAAAGGCATCGCGCTGCTGCTGGCGCTGGTCATGACACTGGCGCTGGCCGCCTGCACACAGACGCCCCCGCCGAGCCGTACCGACGGGGAGGGGACGGCGGCGCCCGATGAGGGGTACAGCGCCGGGAACGTGGACATCGTCCAGCTCAACGGGTTTCGCTCCATCAACATTGATTGGACGTCCGGCCTCGTCACGGTGGAGCTGTACGACGGACAGGGCATTGAGCTTTCGGAGACGATGATGGACGGCAGCGATGTGTCGCTGAAGATGGAGTGGCGCGTAAACGAGGACGACAGCACGCTGGACATCCGTTCCCAGCCCCAGCTGCTGAGCGTATCGGAGAAAAAGCATCTGATGCTAAAGCTGCCCCGGAGCATGGTGCTTCACGCGTTAGATATTGATACGGTCAGTGCCGCCGTGTCCGTCGATCTGACAGATGAGGACACCCTGACGCTGGATGAGCTGGACGTGACCTCCATCAGCGGCGCCGTCAGTGTCAATGCCGCCAACGCCGCCAGTATCTCCCTCTCCACCACCAGCGGGGCGATCTCCGGCAGCGTCCGCACCCAGGGGCTGGAAGCGGACAGCGTCAGCGGCAATGTTGATCTGACGCTGGACATCCTGCCCACGGAACTGGACATTGAGACCTCCAGCGGTCCGGTCACGCTGGCCATCCCCACCGGCAAGACCACTTCGGTGCTGTCTGTGGAGCTCCGCACCACCAGCGGCCAGTTCAGCAGCGATGTTCCCGTGACACACACGAAGGACGCACCCTGGGAGTTTCAGACTGTCAGCGGAGATGTGACCATCACCACGGTAAAATAACGGCATCAGGACGAAAAAACTGACCGCCCGGTGGGCGGTCAGTTTTTCGTCCTGATGTTTTCAGCGGTAGATCTCACCCACGGTGGGGTTGCCGGCAGCCTGAGACTCATCAGTGTCGATGTGCATGGTGGTAGCACCGTCCTTGTTGACGCGGACCACCACATCGTCGAAGATCAGCTTACGGCCTTCGCCGCCGCAGGCCACCTTGATGATGTCGCCGTTCTTGACACCCAGCTCATTGGCCTCGTTCTCCAGAATGTGCAGATGGCGCTTTGCCACGATAACACCCTCGGACAGCTCCACCTCGCCCTTCGGCCCGATGAGCTTGCACGCGCCGCTGCCCTTCACGTCGCCGCTCTCGCGGACAGGAGCGTCGATGCCCAGCGTGCGGGCGTCGGTGGCGGAGACCTCCACCTGGTCAGCCTTGCGGACCGGACCGAGGATGGACACGTTGGCCATTTCCTTCTTCGGGCCAACAATGGTCAGCCGCTCATTGCTGGCGTACTGGCCGGGATAGGACAGAGGCTTGCGGATGGTCAGCTGATAGCCCTCGCCGAACAGCTTCTCCACCGTCTCCTGGGTCAGGTGGATATGACGCGCAGACGTCTCGATCATAAAGCTCATAGTTATTATCTCCTTTGTTCCAAAGAATTTTGGTCACTTCTGAAATTTATCCCGCAGCGGGAACATCTCGTCCTCGGTGATACGGGTCAGCTCTTCCAGCTTACCTATGACAAAATAGCCCTTATTTACCGCCTCGATGCTCCCGGTGACGCGGACGAACTCGCCCCGCTTCAGCCCGGCGGCCTCCGCCGCCAGCTCCGCGCTGCTCTTGAGGAGGATGGACAGTCCGAAGCCTGTGTCGCCCTGTCCGTCGCTTGTAATGCGCCACCAGGGGAAGCACACCGACACCTTGCGGTCGGCATAGCGGCTCTGTCCGCCTTTGACGTATTCGGTCTTGACCTGCTCAAAGGTGCGCGGCACCAGTTCCCCATCGGGCATATGGAAATACATCGTGCCGTACAGGCGGCCGCGGCGCTTGGTCAGGCTGTTAAAGCGGCTGATCATCAGAAAAGCCATGACGAGCAGGATCACCAGGCCATACATTCCCTGCCCCTTTATCAGACACCAAATGAACACCGCCACCCCTGAAATGAGGATGATGCGGTTGATGAGGTCCTGCCCGGACCACAGATCCTTCAATCTATTCATGGGCGTACTCCTTATATCTCGTTCAACGGCACATATCTTACCACACGCCGTGGATTTATGCAAGGGAAAACCGCCCTCCTGATGCAATTTCCCCTTGTATTCGGCGGAATATTTGATATAATTGTGTCAGATAGCGCAGCGCGCGCTATTCATTTACCTAATAGGAGGCGTTTTTCATGTCTGTCAAGCTGGAGCTGTACCGCGTATTCAAAGAGGTGGCTGAGGTGGGCAATATCACCGCCGCAGCCCAGGCACTGTATATCTCCCAGTCCGCCGTGAGCCAGTCCATCAAGCAGCTGGAGCACGACCTGCAGACCCGTCTGTTTGCCCGCAATTCCCGGGGCGTTACCCTGACGGCGGAGGGCCAGATGCTGTACGAGTACGTCCGCAGCGCAATGGGCCTGCTGGAGACGGGCGAGGAAAAGCTGTCCCAGACCCGGGAGCTGCAAATGGGCAAGCTCATCATCGGCGCCAGCGACACCGTCACCAGCCAGTTTCTGCTGCCCTACCTGGACAGCTTCCATAAGCAGCACCCCGCCATCCACATCCAGATCGTGTCTGGCCGCAGCCACAAGGTCCTGGGCCTGCTGCGCTCCGGCAAGGTGGACATCGCCTTTGCCAGCACACCGTCAGATACCTCTTCGCTGGACATCTATCCCTGCTTTAACACCCACTCCATCTTCGTAGCCGGCGCAGAATACCCCTGCGACTTTGACCACATCTACTCCCTGGATGAGATCGCCGCGTTTCCCCTGATCCTGCTGGAGCGCAAGGCGTCCAGCCGCCTGTACCTGGAGCGGTATTTCCTGCAGAACGGCCTGCGCCTGAACCCCGAGATCGAGCTGGGTGCCCGCAGCCTGCTGGTGGATCTGGCGGCCATCGGCTTCGGCGTGGCCGGTGTAACGGAGGAATTTGTGCACCGCGATCTGGAGAGCGGACGGCTGAAAAAGCTCAATACCAGCTTTGAGATCCCGGCCCGCAGCGTAGATATGTGCCTGCTGAATGACGTTCCTCAGTCCGCCGCTGCGGAGCGCTTCACCGCCTTTGTGAAGGACAGCTTATCGAAGGAATGAGCGCGGCGTATGCCCTTGGCGTCTGGGAACGTTTTCCCCGGTAAAACCCACAAAAAACCGGTATGTTCCCCCGAATAGTTCTTCCATTTTCCATGTCGTTTTTCCGCGTGAAATCAGGTAAGATAAGTTCAATATATTTTTGAGAGGAAGTGGTGACAATGCAGCAGCTGAAGGACCGCATCATCAAGGAGGGCCGTGTTCTGCCCGGCAGCATCATCAAGGTGGACGGATTTTTGAACCACCGGGTCGATACGGCTCTGATGAGTGATATGGCGGATGAATTTGCAAAGTATTTCGACGTAAAGAATATCACGATGGTGCTGACCGCCGAGGCCAGCGGTATCGCTTTGGCGACGATCTGTGCTCAGAGATATGGCGTTCCCATGGTCTTTGCAAAGAAGGCCAAGAGCGACAATATCGAGGGCGGTCTGTACCAGAGCGACATTTTTTCTTACACGTACAAAAAGAAAGTCACTCTGCTGGTGAGCCAGGACTGGATCACCAAGGATGACCGCGTGCTGATCATCGACGACTTCATGGCCAAGGGCTATGCCATGCGCGGCCTTATCGACATCGTCAACAAGGCCGGCGCAACGCTGGCCGGCATCGGCGTAGCCGTGGAAAAGGGCTTCCAGGACGGCGGCGACAGCCTGCGCCGGGAGGGTTACCCCATCAAGTCCCTGGCCATCATCGACAGTGCCGAGGGCGGTGTGATCCGTTTCCGGGAGGATAGCTGACATGAAGAAGGTTCTGGTACTGGACTTTGGCGGCCAGTATAATTTGCTGGTAGCCCGCCGTGTCCGTGAATGCGGCGTCTACTGTGAGATCAAGTCCTTCCGCCTGTCCATGGACGAGATCCGCGCCTTCGGGCCGGATGCCCTGATCCTCACCGGTGGTCCTGCCACGGTGTTCGAGCCCAACGCCCCCATGGTGGACAAGGCCCTGTTTGAGCTGGGTATCCCCGTGCTGGGCATCTGCTATGGTCAGCAGCTGATGATGCAGCTGCTGGGCGGCCAGTGCCGCAAGGCGGAGACCCGTGAGTACGGCAAGATCCAGCTGGCCCACACCCCCTCTCCCCTGTTCGATAACATCCCCGAGACGTCCATCTGCTGGATGAGCCACGGCGTGGAGGTGGAGCGCATCGCCCCCGGCTTCTCCGTCGTCGCCACCACCGCCGGCTGCGGCTTCGCCGCCGTGGCGGATGACACCCGCAAGCTCTATGGTGTCCAGTTCCATCCGGAAGTGTTGCATACGGAGTACGGCACGCAGGTGCTGCAGAACTTCCTGTACCGCATCTGCGGCTTTGGTCCTGAGTGGACCATGGCCTCCTATCTGGAGGAGGCTGTGGCCGAGTGCCGCCGCAAGATCGGCGACGGCCGCGTTCTGTTGGCTCTGTCCGGCGGCGTAGACAGCTCTGTGGCCGCCGCCCTGCTCCAGCGCGCCGTAGGTGATCAGCTGACCTGCATCTTTGTGGATCATGGCCTGCTGCGCAAGGACGAGGGCGACCAAGTGGAACAGGTCATGAAACACCAGTTCCATGTGGACGTGCGCCGCGTCAACGCCGGACCGCGTTTTCTCAGCAGGCTGGCAGGCGTCACCGAGCCGGAACATAAACGCAAGATCATCGGCGAGGAGTTCATCCGCGTGTTCGAGGAGGAAGCCAAGAAGATCGGCGCGGTGGATTTCCTGGCCCAGGGTACGATCTACCCCGACGTGGTGGAGTCCGGTCTGGGCGGCGAGAGTGTGGTCATCAAGAGCCATCACAACGTAGGCGGTCTGCCCGACTGCGTGGACTTCAAGGACATCGTCGAACCCCTGCGCCGCCTGTTCAAGGATGAGGTCCGCAAGCTGGGCACAGAGCTTGGCCTGCCGGACGAGCTTGTGTGGCGTCAGCCCTTCCCCGGCCCGGGACTGGCTATCCGCGTCATCGGTGAGGTGACGGAGGACAAGCTGGCCATCCTGCGGGATGCCGACGCCATCTTCCGTGAGGAGATGAAACTGGCCGGCCTAGACCGCACCACCAGCCAGTTCTTTGCCGTGCTCACCGACCTGCGGAGCGTGGGCGTTATGGGCGATGAGCGCACCTACGATTATACGCTGGCCCTTCGCGCTGTGCAGAGCCAGGATTTCATGACCGCCACTTGGTCTCGTCTGCCCTATGAGCTGCTGGACAAGGTGTCCGGCCGCATCGTGGGTGAGGTCAAGCACATCAACCGCATCTGCTACGACATCACCTCCAAACCCCCCGCCACCGTGGAGTGGGAATGAGAAAAAAGTGAATATGATGGGCTGAAAAGCCTTGAAAACACTCACTTTTTGAAAATCTCATTCCTCATTTGATAGCAAAATGATAGCAGATACCAAAGCCATTTTGTTTGTTCTTGTTTTAGCGAGCGAATGGTTTGCAGGTTTGCTATCGCATCCAATCCTATATTGAGAGCGAAAAAGGCTCTGCTGACTTTCTGTAAAAGAAGGTCGGCAGAGCCTTTTGTTATTCTTCGGTGTGTTCTTTGAGGTCGGCAAGAAGCAGGTCACTCAGCTCCTGCGACGGCGTGATCTTGTGCCACTGACCGGAGGTGTCGTATTTCGGATAGGAATAGCGCCAGCGGTCGTATTCTTCTTTGGTGATCTCGCCTGCTTTCAGCTTGGCGGCAACCGCACCCCATGCGGAAAGCATCCTGTGAAGCTCCGCTGCGTCGCGTCCTTTGTGGATATGAACGCGCAGATGCACCTCATCCTCGCACTCGCAGACCTCAAGCCCGTAACGGTCTTCCAGCGTGAACAGCGTGTGCATCAGCCCTGTATAGGAGTCAATGTCCGGTACATCCAGCGCCTTGGGCGAAACGTCAAGCACCTGTGCCAGCGCAGCGGTCACGTCCGCTTTGGGCGTTCTGGAACCATTCTCGTACTGCGCAAGGCGGACATCTGCGGATTTCTCCGGAAAACCCAGCGCCATGCCAAGGTATTTCTGTGTCATGCCCCGCATCGTGCGGAAAAAGTGGATGCGTTCACCAATCGCCATAATAGCCATCTCCTGTGTCGGTTGTCTTTGATAACGAGTATAGCAGATATGTTTAATTTCGTCAAGAAAAATCTAAGCAAATTTATTTAATATTTTCCTGCAAACCGGCTTGACTTAAACCAATATGTATAGTACAATGGCTGTAAGCTAAGCATATTAGCTTAATTCATAGAAATTTTACAATTAGGATAGTCAACAAATGCAGAAAAAATGTCCGTTGTAAGGTGAGAGGGGGGTGAAATCCAAAAGAGCCAAACTGAATGACCGTCCAAGGGATACTTTCTCCGGGGAAGCAGGCGATGAAATGA
>OLSQ01000719.1_pt1 | contig 30971 bp, 23 predicted proteins | sample 1672561 | NCBI WGS metagenome assembly OLSQ01 (sample SAMEA3136699, study PRJEB25190) | human gut metagenome | biome: human gut; feature: human-associated habitat; material: faeces | place: Austria | collected 2013
ACAGCATCGCGACCGCCTGTGACTCGGCATAGAACCGCCGCCGGAACTCCTCATCCTGTGACAGCTCCTGCTTGAGCGCCTTGATGGCGACGAGGCGGTTGAGGCGGTTACACCGGGCCTTGTAGACCACGGCCATGCCGCCCGTGCCGATCACCTCGAGGATCTCGTATCGGTTATCTAAAAGCTTTCCTATGTATTGATCCATCGGATTCGCTCCTTCTTCCATTAACACTGTGCCAGAACGACCGTCACATTGTCCGGCGCGCCCCGATTTTTGGCGATATTCAGCAGCCGGCGGCAGCAGTCGCTCCGCCGCACCCCGTGCGCCACCTCAAACAGCATCTCCTGATCGGCCATCTCGTTGGAAAGGCCGTCCGAGCAAAGCAGCAAACAGTCGTCCCTGCGCACCGTCAGGTGATAGAGGTCGCCCTCGACCTCCTCCTCCGTGCCGACGGCGCGGGTGATGACGTTCTTGCCGGGGTGCATCTTCGCTCTGGTCAGGCTCACGTAGAAGTGTGGGTGCTCGGCATCACAGGTGGTGTATTTGCCGTTCTGCACGTACATCACGCCCGAGCTGTCGCGCTTGCCTTCGCGGCTCTGCATGAAGCCCTCGCCCTCCTGCGTATATACGTTGGAGATGAATGCCTTGCGCGTCTTGAAGTTGTAGCTGATGCGGTCGGGTTCGTATTCGTCTTCGCCCTGCTTGAAGAGCGGTTTGCCCTGTATGGCTCCCGTGCTGTCGGGGCGGCCCGAAGCATGCACCAGGCTGCTGTCCAGGCTGAGGCTGATGTCATCGGCCGTCAGTTGCAGGTTCTGGTAATTCACCTGGCTCCCGCCGAAGAGGTGGGCGCGTGAATTGGTGTAGTCAAATGTGATGGAGTCCTTGGCCGAGTAGCTCACCGGCTCCTCCAGTGCCGACTTGCTCTTGCGCACGGTATCCTTATATAGAGAGTCGCGCAGACTGGTGTCGGGCAGTATGGTGTAGGCGCGCTGGGGGATGCTGTCGGCGGCAGCTTTGGTGCCTGTGGTGTCGCCCTCCTGGGGCTTTCCGGCCTGGGATACAACCTTCCGCGCGGACACAGAATCTGCCTTCCCGCGCACCGTATCGGGCTGGGGGATGGTGTTCAATGTGTCTGCGTGTGATGAGCCTTCCCACATCATCCCTGCCACAGAGGCAGAGGCCATGGGGAGAAGGGCACACAGGGCTATGGCTAAGGCCAGTATTCTTGTCTTCAAGATGTGCTTTCTCAAACAGACTGCAAAAGTACGAAATTCAGTCGAGAAAGCATTGCTCTGTGGCGCGAATTATGGTTTTTTAGAGATGCCATCACTATGAAACGTCTCTCTCGTCAGTCAAACTGCTCTCTCCAGCGCTCCATCGTGGCGGCACATTCCGGACCGAATTTCCACAGGCTTCGGAGTGCTTCGTCGAAGGTTTTCTCGTGCTCGGGGTGGCTCTTGCTGAAGAACTTGTCGGCGTAGCACACCACCTGTTCCTCCAGAGTCTCGGGCACGTAGTCGGCCGGCGGCAACGGCAGCCCCTGCTTCTCTATTGCCTCGCGTGTGATGCCTGTGCCCGTGTGGCGCTCGGCCACTCTGGCATGCATGGGCAATCCTTCCTGGCGGAGTATCTTACCACCCATGAGTCCGTGGCGGATGTAGGGTTCTGTGCCGTGGCAATGGATTCCGGGGGCATCCACCAGCGTGATGCCTATGTCGTGCAGCATGGCGGCTTCCTGGAGGAACTCGCGGTTCAGCCCCAGTTCGGGATGGCGGTCGGCCACCTGCAGCGCTCTTCGTGCCACGTCTCTGCTGTGTTGGAGGAGCAGTTGCTCCAGTTCGCTGTTTCCCGCGCAATGGCGGTGGATAATCTCTTCTGTGTCGATCATACTGCAAAGGTACGGCTTTCGTCAGAAAGGGGAATGGGGTGGAGGGAAAAAAGAAAAGCCCCGAAGCAAATAAGCTTCGAGGCTGCATTCTCTTGGGGGTGACTAGTGGGACTCGAACCCACGACATTCAGAACCACAATCTGACGCTCTAACCAACTGAACTATAGTCACCATCTAAGCGTATCGAGGAGCGTTGCCGCTTCCTTTTCGATTGCGAGTGCAAAGGTACATCAAATATTCCGACCGTGCAAGCATGAGGCCAAGTTTTTCTGCAAATTTCCTTGAAAAATCGCTCTCAGCGCCCCTTCTCCTGTCTCTTTTCGTGCAGTCTGCGCACTCCAGGGGTATTCTGCGCAATAGTTCGGCGTGAAGGCATGTGTTGGGAAAGACGGTAGGCATGAGTGTTCGAGAGGGTGGCTTTTTAGCAGAAAGGCATCTCGGTGGGAAAGGCATGGCGGTGCGACGGCCGATGCAGCGTGCTCCGCAGGCCGATGCAGCGCACTCCGTCGGGCATCGCAGCGTGCTCCGTCGGGTGAGAAAAGGGGCTGCAGATGGCAAGTTGGTCAAATGGCTGCTTCCAGCCACGAAACTGCCCCGAAAAAGTATCCAAGGATACTTCGCCAAGTAAGCTTGCTTCGTTTTTTCATGCTGCCAGCCTCGGTCCTTTCCCGATATTGCTGGACGCTCTTTCTCTTCATAATCTGAAACCGTAGTCAGTATTGTGAAAGCCATACTGAATCAGTTGGCGTTTTCGTGGCAATCGCCCTGTTTTGGTTGTTCAATTGTATTCTTGATGCAACGGAACGGAATCTTGCAGGATGGCAAAAGCTGTTCTCTTGTGTTTTTCGCTTGGGTCCGAATCGGGTTTCGGTTTGGTGATGGCACCAATCGTCTCAGCTATTCCTTCAAATGAAATCCATTTTTCCAGTTAATGAAATCTATTTTCCCAGTAAACGAAATCCATTTTCCCAGTTAGTGAAATTTATTTTCCCAGTAAAAGAAATCTGTTTTTCCAGTAAAAGAAATCGGTTGTCCCTTCAAACGAATAAGGAACGGAAATGGCGTGTGGCCAAATCCATTCCTTATTATAATATATGCGCGCGAGGGAGTTTGTCTGCTTTGCCTGGTCGTGTCTTGTGCTCCTTTTTCCGTTCCTCTCTTCTCCATTGCTCCTTCCTCCTCAGTTGGGGGCGGGCAGCAGGATGCTGTGGGGCAGAGGCGAGGGTGCCGGGCAGGAGTGAGCAGGCAGCTGCCTTGCGTCAGGCGTAGTACTCGTGCTTGGCTGCAGCCAGCGTGTTGAGCATGAGCATGCAGATGGTCATGGGGCCAACACCACCTGGTACAGGGGTGATGAACGAGCATAGATGGGCCGGTACAGGCCGCCCCGGCCGCACACCGCGTCGAAGTCCGACAGGCGGAAGCCGCTCTTGCGCGATGCGTCTGGCACTCTGGTGGTACCTACGTCTATCACGGTGGCTCCTGGCTTGACCATATCGGCTGTGAGGAATCCCGGGCGGCCGATGGCTGCTATGATGATGTCGGCCTGCAGGCATTCCTCCTTCAGGGTGGCCGAATGGCTGTGGCACACGGTTACGGTGCTGTCGCCGTAGGACTTTTGCATCATGAGTTGTGCCATAGGCTTTCCCACGATGTTGCTACGGCCCAGGATGACACATTTGCGTCCTTGAGTGGGCACGTGATAGCGGCGGAGCAACTCGAGGATGCCGCGTGGAGTGGCGCTGATGAAGGCTGGCAAGCCAATGGCCATGCGGCCCACATTGACGGGATGGAAGCCATCTACGTCCTTGCGATAGTCGATGGCTTCTATTACCTTCTGCTCGCTGATGTGCTTGGGCAGCGGCAGCTGCACGATGAAACCATCCACCTCGGGGTCGCGGTTGAGGCTGTCTATCTCGGCCAGCAGCTCTTCCTCGGTGATGTCATCCTCAAATCTCTTGAGTGTACTCGCGAATCCGCACGCTTCGCAGGCCAGCACCTTGTTCTTCACATACGTCTCGCTGCCTCCGTCGTGGCCTACCAGTATGGCGGCCAGATGCGGGCGGCGCAGCCCCTGTGCCAGTCTGTCCTCCACCTCCTGGCGTATTTCGCCCTTGATGGTAGCGGCAGTGGCTTTTCCGTCTATCAGTTCCATCTCCTGTCCTCCAGTATTATGCGTTGTGTTGTTTGGTTTGCTTACATTCCAGGCATGCGGCCCTTCATCATCTGGGCCATCTGAGCCATCTTGCTGTTGTTGGTCACCAGCTTCATCATCTTGCGGGTCTGGTCGAACTGCTTGATGAGCCTGTTCACCTCCTGGATGCTTGTTCCCGAGCCCTTGGCTATGCGGTTGCGTCGGCTGGTGTTGAGCAGTTCGGGCTTTGTGCGTTCGGCAGGCGTCATGCTCTGGATGATGGCTTCTATGCCCTTGAAGGCGTTATCGTCGATATCCACATCCTTGAGCGCCTTGCCCACACCCGGTATCATACTGGCCAGGTCCTTCAGATTGCCCATGCGCTTAATCTGCTGTATCTGGTTGTAGAAGTCGTTGAAGTCAAACTGGTTCTTCTGTATCTTCTTCTGCAGACGCTTTGCCTCCTCCTCGTCAAACTGCTCCTGGGCACGTTCTACCAGCGAAACGATATCGCCCATGCCCAGTATGCGGTCGGCCATACGTGCCGGGTGGAAGGGGTCAATGGCATCCAGCTTCTCGCCTGTGCCTACAAACTTGATGGGCTTGTTCACTACTGAACGTATGCTCAATGCGGCACCACCGCGTGTGTCACCGTCGAGCTTGGTGAGTACCACGCCCGTGTAGTCGAGCCTGTCATTGAACTCCTTGGCGGCTGTCACAGCGTCCTGGCCGGTCATGGCATCCACCACGAAGAGGATTTCGCCAGGCTGTGTGGCATCCTTTATCTGCTTGATCTGCTCCATGAGTTCCTCATCGATGGCCTGGCGACCGGCGGTATCGATGATGAGCACGTCGTGACCTTTGGCCTTGGCCTCCTGTATGGCGTTGAGTGCAACAGGCACGGGATCCTTGGCTTCCGGCTCGATGTGGACGGGCACACCTATCTGCTCACCCAGCACACGCAGCTGCTCCATGGCAGCAGGGCGGAAGGTATCGCAGGCGGCCAGCAATGGGTTCATCTGGCGCTTCTCCTTCAGCATCTTGGCCAGCTTGCCGCTCATGGTGGTCTTACCGGCACCGTTGAGTCCGGCCATGAGGATGATGGCGGGATGCCCCTTGATGTTCATGTCGGAGGTCTCGCCTCCCATCAGCAGGGCCAGCTCGTCGTGCACTATCTTCACCATCAGTTGCTGCGGCTTCACGGCAGTAAGCACGTTCTGTCCCAGCGCCTTCTGCTTCACCGTGTCGGTAAATGCCTTGGCCACCTTATAGTTCACGTCGGCGTCGAGAAGTGCTCTGCGCACATCCTTGAGCGTCTCTGCCACGTTTATCTCGGTGATTTTACCCTCACCCTTCAGTATCTTGAACGACCGTTCAAGGCGTTCACTCAGGTTTTCAAACATATCTTATCTTTGTCTTTAATTGCTTGTTGTCGGTTCGTTGTAGCTTGCTTCAGAGGCTTGTGCTACAGGTTGAGCAGCTTGTTGACCAGCGGCATCACTTCGTGGCTGAGCACGTGGTCGTTGAGATAATGCCCGCCCTCGAAGAGCTGCATCTGTGCTGTCCCGTAATGCTTGCGGAAGTCTGCCTGGCAGTTCACCAGTTTGTCCTGGGTGCCGAAGATACCCCATACCAGCTGCTTCTCCTGCGAGGTGATGGCCTGGAAGTTGTCTTTCTCCACCTGCTTGAACTCCTGTATCATCTCCTTATCTACCTTGAAGTCCTTGGCTCCGTCCTCTCGCTTGTTGCGGAATTCCCTGCGTCCCAGGCCTTGGAACGTGAGTGTGCGTGACATGTGGAACGATGGGTTGACCAGTATGCGCGGTATGCCGTGCAGCTGCTCGGCATACATTGCGCCCATGCTGGTGGCCACGATGAGGTCGGGATGCAGCTGCTCCACCAGTTCGTGCAGCATCTTCTGTGCCTCGAGGGGGCTTGTGGGAACGTCGGGACTCACTACCTGCACCCCATGAGAGTACAGTAGGTTGCGCATGACAATGGCTGTGCCCGAACTGCCTGCCGAGGCAAAGCCGTGGATATATAGTACTGTCGGCATGATGCTTTCACGTTTTTTTCGTGCTTGCAAAGGTACGCTTTTTCCCCCTTATGCCCAAGAAATGAGGGCCGCAGTCTGCTTCGTGGTGCCACGAAGAGGCATGCGGAGATGAAACTTTAAGTCTTGTTAACATTTACGAGCGAAATTATTTCTTACCTTTGCTGCCGAAACAAATGCGCCCAAGCGCGCTTTACCATATTATAGATTATGACAAACGGAAACAGCGAAGCAGGTAAGAAGCCCATCATGGTGGAGTCCATACTGGACCTGAATGCCAACAACGTGTGGGACTTGAGTGACTATCAGATAGGAGAATTGTGGGAGCGTGACCGCAAGGAGGAGGATTTCTCTACCAGCGAAGACAAGTTGCTCAACATCATCAGACTGGCTTTCGAGGTGGTTCACTATAATGTGGACGACCCCCGAGACGTGAAGAAGTACGAAAGCGGTGGCTGGGTGAAGATATGCCATTGCAATCCCGCACGTGGTGTGGTGGCTATCCGCAGGAAGTCCATCACACGTATTTCCGACCTCAGCTATGAGAACATCCGCCATATCTCTGCTCCTGAGCTCCTCTCATTGCTGGAGGCCAACTTCGGCAGCGGCTGGGAGTCGCTCTCGCTGCAGATTCGCGATGTGATAGAGACGGGCTTCGACATCAGCACCACCCAGTTGCCCACCAGCCGCATCCATACTCCTGGCGGCACGCTGTCCAAGAAGGTTGCCCAGGGATTTGATGTGCTCGAGATACCTCGCGGCACTTGGACCGAAGCCATATTCGCCAAGAAGAAGGATCCTGTGGCCAAGATGCGCTTCGTGGTGCCTGAAGCACGCTTCGACGAGGACGGCAATCCTCTGCCCGACGACGAGGCTCTGAGCGACGGCAACGCCGATGACCAGGATGACCAGCGCTACGGGAAGCGCACCGACCGATCCCAGCCCGATAGGGACGTTGCCTTCGGTCGACGAAAGGTGTCCTTCCGTGATATAGAAAATAGTGAAAATCAATACGAATGTAGCGATTATCTCACTCAATAGATTCGATGCCGGGTTGCGGACGGCGGGGGCGGTGCAGAAAACGCCGCGAATGGTGTCGGGGTTCTCTTCCAGATCGAAATGGGGACGATAGAAGAGCCATGTGGCCAGCGCGCCCGCCGCACCGCCCAGCATCTGGGCGAGCACGTAGCCCGGCACGTCGCTCCACGGGAACTGCCCCGTCGCGGCGAAGGCCAGCGTGACCGAAGGATTGAGGTGTGCGCCGCTGTACGGACCGGCGATCACCACTCCGGTGAAGACGGCCATCGCCCAGGTGACGATGACGACGATCCACCCCGCGCCGTTGCCTTTGGTGCGGGCCAGTGAAACGTTTGCGCAGACGCCGGTGCCTAGAAGCAGCATCACGGCGGTTCCGATGAATTCGGCCAGAACAGGTGTCATGACGAGTCGTTTTTTACGGTTGTCGTTACTCTTCGATCCAATGCCGGCTGCGGCGCACGGCCTCGTGCCAGCGTTTGCGGCGTTGTTCCATGAGTGCCGGAGCGGCTTCGGGTGAGAAGGTGCGGTCGGGTTTGAGCAGGGCGCAAATTTCGTCGGTCGAATGCCAGAATCCCACCGCGAGACCGGCGAACATGGCTGCCCCCAGCGCCGTGGATTCCATGACCGAGGGGCGGATGATGCGCACGCCCGTGAGATCGGCCTGGAACTGCATCAGCAGGCTGTTGGCCACGGCACCGCCGTCGACGCGCATCTCGGTCGAGGTGTGTCCCGTATCGGCCGCCATGGCGCGTACCACGTCGTCGACCTCGAAGGCGATCGCTTCGAGCGCCGCCCGGGTGATGTGCGCGGAGGTCGTGCCGCGCGTGATGCCGACGATCGTGCCGCGGGCATAGGGGTCCCAGTAGGGAGCGCCCAGTCCCGTCAGCGCCGGTACCAGATAGACGCCGCCCGTATCTTCGACCGATGCGGCCAGCGGTTCCGAATCGGCCGACGAGGAGAAGAGTTTCAACCCGTCGCGCAGCCATTGGATGACCGAACCGCCTACGAAGACGCTTCCTTCGAGCGCATAGGTCGTCTTGCCGCCGAGCTGCCACGCCACGGTGGCCAGCAGGTTGTTGGCCGAGGCGTGGGGCCGGTCGCCCGTATTGAGCATAATGAAGCATCCCGTGCCGTAGGTCGTCTTGGCCGAGAAGGGGGCGATGCACTGCTGCCCGAAAAGCGCGGCCTGCTGGTCGCCCGCCAGCGAGGCGATCGGGATCGGCACCGGTACCTGCGGGCAGTCGGTCGTGCCGTATACGGCGCTCGTGGGTACGACTTCGGGCAGCATCGAGCGCGGGATGTCGAACAGGTCGAGCAGTTCGTCGTCCCAGTCGAGGGTGTGGATGTCGAAGAGCATCGTGCGCGAGGCGTTCGAGACGTCGGTGATGTGGAGCCGCCCGCCCGAAAGCCGCCATGCGAGCCACGAATCGACCGTGCCGAAACAGAGTTCGCCCCGCTCGGCGCGCGCGCGTGCGCCGGGTACGTTGTCGAGAATCCAGCGGATTTTGGTCGCCGAGAAGTAGGCGTCGAGAATCAATCCCGTCTTTTCGCGGATGCGCTCCGTCAGACCGCGTTCGCGCAGCACGTCGCAGTAGTCGGCCGTGCGGCGATCCTGCCACACGATCGCGTTGTAGACGGGTTCCGACGTCTGGCGGTCCCATACGACGGTCGTCTCGCGCTGGTTGGTAATGCCCAGCGCTTCGATGTCGCTCCATTCGATATCGGCCTTGTTGACGACGTTCTCCATGACGAAGGACTGCGTCGACCAGATTTCGAGCGGGTTGTGTTCGACCCATCCCGGTTGCGGGAACTGCTGGTTGAAGGGGCGCTGCGACATCGAGACGATCTCGCAGCGGGAGTTGAACAGGACGGCGCGCGAGGAGGTCGTCCCCTGGTCGAGCGCCAGAATGTACTTGGGTTTCATCGGACGTTTATTGTTTTTTCGGTTCGAAAAATACCGGTTCGAAGAACTCGGGGCGGTGGAAATCGGGCGCAGGCGTTCCGACCGGCCGCCATGAGAGGTAATGCGGGCACGAGAGGTCGTCGCCGCATTTGTAGAGGTTCATGCGGGCCTTGAGACCGCTCCAGTCGGTCAGCGCATGGCGGAAAAGCGCCTGCGGGGGGATGGCCAGCGTGAGCGACCAGCGGTTGTCGCCCTCGCGCTCGGCGAAAGGCTCGCCGCAGGGAAGCGTCGTGTAGCGTTTCACGCCCGCTAGCACCTCGGGCGAGGCGTGCTCGGCCTCGGTCCGGGATTTGCGCGCCCCGAGCAGCATCCGTCCGATGCAGGTGGTTTCGAAATTGTAGTACATCCCTGTGTCGGGTGCGATGAAGAACTCCGCGCACGAGTCGGTCCACACCTCGCCGTTGTCCTCCGTGACGAGCGCCGCCGTGTAACGTTCGGCAACGTCGAAGCGCAGCATCAGCCAGTCGCCCGTATGGAACATCCGGAAGCTGACTTCCGGGGCGTAGGGAAATTCCGCGGGCCAGTTGCAGCACGCCACCGGCAGCGGCTCGATTCCGGCGAATGCCTCGTCCACGGCGGCCCGGTCGTCGGGCGCGATGCCTGCTATCTTGCGAATTTCCATTCCTTATTTGTATTTGGCGACGGTTTCCCGTACGATTTCGCACATCGTGCCGTACTGCTCTTCCATGCTTTGCAACAGTTTGTACTGGGCGCGGGTGCGCACGAGGTTGTGCTCGGGGTATTTCGTTTTGTAATAGGTGTCGCCGTCGATGTAGTCCATCAAAAAACGCAGCACCTGCTCGAAGGTGATGTAACGGGCCGAGAATGCCAGGTGGTCGATTTCGGCCTGGTTGAGCTGTCCGGCCCGCTGCGACAGATAGCCTTCGGTATAGGCGCGGAACATTTCGAGGGACATGCCCACGCGCGAAAGGTCGCGGTCGTCCTCGTCGCCCGTGTTGGCGTAGGAGCGGATGGCGTCGCCGAAATCGTTGAGCGACGTGGAGTTCATCACCGTGTCGAGGTCGATGGCGCACAGCACCTCGCCCTGCTTGTTGAAGAGGATGTTGTTGATTTTCGTGTCGTTGTGGGTCACGCGCGTGGGGATCGTGCCGTCCTCGACCTTCGACCAGAACGAGAGCATCTCGTCGCGGCGCGATTCGATCCAGCCGATCTCCTCCGCAAGGTCTTTCACGCGGCCTGCGGCGTCGCGGCGCAGCGCCTCGTCCCACTGCACGAAGCGGTGGCGGATGTTGTGGAAGCCCTTGATCGTCTCGGCCAGCGGCTCGGTGAAGTCCGCCAGCTGGGCCTGGAACTTGCCGATGCCCTCGCCGCCCTTGCGGGCCAGTTCCGGGGAGTCGGCCTTGTTGTAGGCGATCGTGTCGCTGATGAAAACCGAAACGGCCCAATATTCGCCCTGTGCGTCCACGTGATAGAGCTTTCCGTCGCGGGTCGCAACCACGGTCATCGCCTCGCGTCTGGGGTCGCCCCCGGCGGCTGCGACGCGGCGGCGGATATGATCCGTCACTTTGCGGATGTTCTCCATCATGGCCGGAACGTCGGGAAAGATGCTCTTGTTTTTGCGCTGGAGGATGTAATCCGGCGCATCGCCCGCCGTGCGGACGATGAACGTGTCGTTGATGAATCCCTCGCCCAGCGAGTCGATTGCCGTGATAGCGCCTTCCAGCGCGAACTGCGACGCTATTTCCTGTAATTCAGCCTTCATACGATGAGGTTGTTTCGGTTTTGGTTGTTAAAGGTTAAGTTTCACCTCCAAAGTTACTGGAAAAAACGCAGAAATGCAACCGGATATTGTGAAAAAGCCCGCCTTTCTTGCTGAAGGGCGGGCTTGCGAAAACTTTCGGACGGGTTATTCGATCGGGTCGATCACCGTGAACGTCACCTCGTAGGGAGCGGGCGCCGACTGTCCCTGGTAGTTGCCCCCGGCGACGATGAAGGTCACCGTGTAGGTCCCCGGCTCGGTGTAGGTGTACGAGTAGCTCGGCAGGTCGTCGGTCACGCCCTTGATGTTCAGGCCCGTGTCGGGCGAGATCGTGTTGAGCGCGACGGGCTGCATGAAGGCCCACTGGTCGATCTCGGGGAAAGCTCCGGCGCTGAAGCCCTGGAAGACGATATTGGCGGTGTTGTTCGCTCCCGGCCGGCCCTGGAATTTCAGGTTGCCGTTGCCCGATACATTATGGATATAGGGGTTGTCGGCGTGCTGCGAAGCCAGCGAGAAGGGGACGAATTCCATGTCCGGGTAGTTGTAGACCTGCGTGTCGTGGCCCTTGAACTTGACCGTGATCTTCGGATTGATCCGATAGGTGCGCATCGTGGTCTTGGGGTCCGGATAGAAAAGGTGCATGCCCCACGAAAAACGGTCGGCGAACCGGGTGATGTCGTAGGTGTAGGTTTCGAACTTGTTCGCGTTGTTCGGCGTGAACTCCAGTTTGGTCCAGTCGGCGCAGTCGTTCGCCGCGATGGCTTCGACCACGGGGCGGTCGGTGGCGGCGTCGCTGCCGTTCAGCCCCGCGAATTTGTTGCCCGCAAACAGGACGAGGTTGTTCAGCGTGCCGTACTGCTGGCTGATCTCGATCTCCAGTTCGCACGACTCGATGTCGGCGATGTCGACCTTCGTGCGGTTGCGGTGCTTGTACTCGTGTCCCGTGTCGCCCGTCCAGACGGTGATGAAGTCGGCGTTGCCGCTGAAGTTGAAGACCACCGGGTCGCCCGTGCGGTAGGTGTTCGTCGGCGCCAGCTGCACCGAGAACTCCAGCGGCTCGTAGATCTCTTCGTGTTCGCATGAGGCTGCCGCGGTTGCGAGGGCCAGCGTCGCCGCGAGGTATGTGATTCGTTTCGTATTCATCGTATGCTCTGCAATTAAGCGTTTTACCATAAGGGGTTCTGTCGGAGCGCGTGGTTCACCGCCAGCTCCTTGGTCGGAATCGGGAGGTAGATGTGGCGTGCCGTCACGTTGGCGTAGTTCGCCGACGCATAGTTCGTATAGCTGACGTTGCGGTACTTGTTCTCCGTCGGCTGGTTGGTCCCGGCGTTGTGCATCTTCTCGACGAACGTGCCCCAGCGGATCAGGTCCCACTTGCGAAGCCCCTCGAAAGCCAGTTCGCGTCCGCGCTCGTTGCGCACCAGGTCACGGAACGAACGGTAGTCGCCCAGCAGGCTCTCGTCGGTCTTGACGCCCGCGCGTTTGCGGATTTCCCGGATGGCCTCCTTGGCCTGGTCGTCCGGCGCCCCGGCGTATTCGTTGATCGCCTCGGCGTACATCAGCAGCACGTCGGCGTAGCGAAGGATCGGAAAGTTGATCGTCGTGTAGAGGCTCTTGGCCGACATCTGTTTCTCGTAGACCGTCTCGCGGCGCCATTTGCCGGCGTTGCGGACGGCGCACATCACCGTCGGGTCGTAAACCAGATCGGCGGGGTCGAACGCGTCCTCGATCGTCTGGTCCAGCCCCTCGATGTCGGGCATGGCGAAATTGTTGTTGTAGACCCACGGCGTCTTGAACATGCTCTGCGTCTGTTGCAAGTAGCGCGTCACGGTCTCGCCCGCCTTGTTCTTGTACGAGATTTTCTGGTTGTTCATTCCGCGGTAGTTGTAGCCCGGCAGGTTCCACGTCAGCCGCTTGTCGATGACCGTGGCGCTGGCCGTTTCGTCTGCCGTGCGGTCGTTCTCCCAGTAGAGCTGCCAGAGGGTGTAGGAGCCGTTGTAGTAGCCGTAGGAGTAGTTGCAGGCCCACTCCGAGTAGTTGGTCGTTCCCGACTGCGACCGCAGGCCGATCAGGTCGCCGATGCGGCCGTTCGTCCAGTCGGTCGCGCTGGTGCGGTCGCCGAGGAATTCGGCCTCCCACATTGATTCGTGGAACTGTGTGTCGTACTGGTCGCGGATCATGTTGATGAAGATCTCCTCGTAGCTCTCGTTCAGGTCGTGCTTGTGCGAGGCGATCACCTCGTTGGCCCAGTAGGCGGCGCGGCGGTACATCTCCTTTTTATCCAGTCCGTCGATCTGCTTGACGCTCTCGCCGGCCATGAAGAGATAGACGCGGGCCAGAATGCCCTGGGCGACGGTCTGGCTGACGCGCGAGGGGGTGTTGTCGATGGGCTCGTAGAGGTCGGGAATCGTGGCTTCGATCTCGTCGGCGCACCATTTGAGCACCTGCTCCTGCGGCGTTGCGGCCATCTGCACGTTGTTGGGGTTGGGCGAGGTGGTCGCCTTGACGCGCAGGGGCACATCGCCCCACGCCTGCGCCAGCAGGAAGTGGTAGTAGGCGCGCAGGAACCGCGCTTCGGCGATGTAAAGCCCGATGTCCACCGAAAGTTTCCCGGGGTCGATCTCCGTCTTTTCGACGGCCTCGATGTAGCGGTTGGCGTTCTTGATGCCTTCGTAGAGCTTCGACCAGGTGTCGTAGATCGCCGCCGTGCCGGCGCTGTGGTTGTAGCGGTCGGGACGCGATTCGCTGTTGTTGTAGTTGTTGAAGTAGCAGAGGTCGTCGGCGTTGGCGATTTGCAGCGAGTAGTAGTTGCCGTAGAGCGCTTCGCTGTTCAGCACGCCGTAGACGCCCGCCAGACCGTAGATCAGCTTTTGTTCGCTGTTGTAGTAGCCGTCGTCGGGGATGATCTGCGGATCGGTGTCGAGGAAGCTGCACGCCGGAAGGGCGGCGGTGAGCAGCGCCAGCGTTCCCAGTTTCAATATGCTTTTGATTTTCATGGCGTAATGTTGCGTTTAAACCGTTAGAATGTGAGGTTTACGCCGGCCGTGAAGCCGAATGCGCGGGGATATGCCGACCAGTCGAATCCGGGCGTCAGCACCGAGTTGCGGGTCGATACCTCGGGGTCGGGACCGCTGTAACCCGTCAGGGTCCAGATGTTGTCGGCCGAGACGTAGACGCGCATCTGGCTGATGCCCGCCTTGCGCAGCGAACGGCTCGGCAGCGTGTAGCCCAGCGAGACGTTCTTCAGCCGCAGGAACGAACCGTCCTCGATCACGCGCGACGAGTACTCCTCGCGGCCGACGGCGTTCACGCGCGGAATGTTCGACGCGGGGTTCTCCGGCGACCAGCGGTCGGCGTAGGAGGCCAGCTGGTTGGTCTGGCTCCTCCATCCCGATTCGAAGACCAGCCGGTTGGCGTTCAGCACGTCGTTGCCGTAGCTCCACGCGAAGAAGATGTTCAGGTCGAAGTTCTTCCAGTTGAAGTTGTTGCCGAAGCCGCCCGTGTTGAGGGGCTGTCCGCAGCCGATGCTCGTGCGGTCGTAGTCGTCGATGACCCCGTCGCCGTTCATGTCGCGGTATTTCATGTCGCCCGGCTGCATCGCGTTGCCCTTGAACGAGGGAACGCCGCTGACGAGGTTGCCCTTGTCGTCGAAATCCTCGGCCTTGTAGGTCCCGTCGTAGATGAAGCCGTACATCATGCCCGTGGGCTTGCCCACCTGCGAGATGTAGGGGAACTGCGAGTTGAAGCGCGTCTCCCACGATACGGAACTCTGGAGCGTGTTCTGTCCGTCGACCAGCCCGAGAATCCGGTTGCGGTTGAAGGCGATGTTGAACGACGTGGACCACTGGAACTGACGGGTCTTGACGTTCACCGTTTCGAGCGTCAGCTCGAAGCCGCGGTTGCGGATCTTGCCGATGTTGAGCATCCCCTGTTCGAAGCCCGACGAGGCGGGCAGCAGGGCGTAGAGCAGCAGGTCGCGCGTCACCTTGTCGTACCAGTCGGTCGTCACCTTGATGCGGTCCTCGAAGAACCCGAGGTCGAGACCCGCGTTCCACTGCTCGGTGGTCTCCCACTTGAGCCGCTCGTTGGCCATGTTCGAGACGTAGTAGCCCGGCACGCGCTCGCCGCCGAACACATAGTCGAGCGAGTTGCCCGAACCCGGGTTGACGGTGATCTGCGAATAGAAGTCGTAGGGGGTCTGCGTGCGGTTGTTGCCCGTCAGGCCCCACGAGAGGCGCAGCTTGCCGTTGCTCATCCACTCGCTCTTCTTCAGCAGATTCTCGCGGTTGAAGTTCCACGAAAGGCCGGCCGAGGGGAAGTAGCCCCAGCGGTTGTCGGAGGGGAATTTCGACGAGCCGTCGGCGCGGAATGAGAAGGTCAGGTAGTATTTGTAGCGGAAATTGTAGTTGGCGCGCAGGAAGGCCGACATCATCCGCCAGTCGTAGTAGTTGCTCTGGACCTTCTGGTAGTTGCCCGTGTGGATGCCCGCGATGCCCAGCTCCTCGGAGGTGATCTGCGTCGACGCAACGCCGTCGTAGGTGTTCTTCTGCCCCTGGAGCGAGAGTCCCGCCATCAGGTCGAGGTTGTGGCTGCGCCCCAGGCGCTTCTTGTAGTTGAGCGTGTTTTCGTTCGACCAGCTCGTCTGGTCGGTCCAGTAGATGGCGCCGTTGACGCCCTTGCCGCTGGGCGAGCCGGCGTAGCCCGTGTAGGTTTCGCTGCCGTTGAACTCCTCGCGGCGGCGTTTGTTCAGGACGTAGCCGCCCGTGGTCTTGAACGTCAGGTCGGGGGTGATCTTCCACGTCAGCGCCAGGTTGGCGTTGAGGTAGTCCACCAGCGTCTTGCGGTATTCGTTCTTGGCGGTCTTCACCGGGTTGAAGCGGTAGTCGTTCGATCCGTCTACGGCTTCGTCGAGCATCGAGTCGAGGATGTCCTGCCCGGGAGGCGTTACGGGGCGGTAGCCCCAGACCGAGTACATCAGCCAGCCCGACGACGACGAGGTGGTCTGCGCCGTGGTGGGGGTCACGCCGTTGGTCGCCGTGCGCGAATAGTTGGCGTTGGCGTTCAGCGTGAGTTTTTTCGAGATGGGCAGCGTGAAGTTGGCCTTGCCCTGGTAGCGCTGGAAGTTCGAACGGATGATGATGCCGTCCTGGTCGAGCGCCGAGAAGCCCACGTTGTAGCGCAGCCCCTCCTTGTTGCCGCCCGAGAGCGAGACGTTGTAGTTCTGCTGGAAAGCCGTGCGGTAGAGCTGGTCCTGCCAGTCGATGCCCGGGATGTGGCGGTAGTCGTCGAGCGTCAGTCCCTCGCTGAAATAGCTCTTGTTCATCGTCTCCTCGCTGATCAGTTCGCTCTGAAGCCGGACGAATTCGTAGGAGTCCATCAGGTCGGCCTTGTTGGCGATCTTGTTCAGGGAGAACGAGGCGCTGAAGTTCACCGTGGGCTTGCCCTCGTTGCCGCGTTTGGTGTTGATCACGATGACGCCGTTGGCTCCGCGCGCTCCGTAGATGGCGGTCGCCGAAGCGTCTTTCAGCACGTCGATCGACTCGATGTCGGCGGGGTTGATCGACGCGGCGAACGACCCTTCGGACGGGAATCCGTCGATGATGTAGAGCGGGGCGTTGCTCTGCGTGAGCGAGTTGTTTCCGCGGATGGTGATATTGGCTTCGGCGCCCAGCGAGCCGTCGCCCGTGGTGACGACCACGCCGGCGATGCGTCCGCCCAGCGCCTGGTCGAAGTTGGTGACGTTGGCCTTCATCATCGTTCCCAGGTCGGCCTTGGCCACCGAGCCGGTGAGGTCGCGCCGCGTGGTGGTTCCGTAGCCGATGTTGACGATCTCGACGGCGCCGATCTGCGACGCCTCTTCGGTCATCTTGACGTTGATCGCCGTGCGTTTGCCGACATACTCCTCGACGGTCGTGTAGCCCAGATAGGAGAAGACCAGCGTCTGGTCCTCCCGGGCCTTGATCGAGTAGCTGCCGTTGGCGCCCGTGGCCGTTCCCGACTGCGTCCCCTTGATCAGGACGGTTACGCCCACCAGCGGTGCACCGTTGGCGTCAACCACGCGTCCGTCCACGGCGTTCTGCGCAAAGGCGTCCCCCCCCCGGAGTACCGATAGGGTCACCAGCGCTGCCGCGGCCATGCGTTTAAGTGCTTTTTTCATAAATAAATCAGGTTGTGGGTGAAAATGGTTATTTCTTCTTGAGCCGGAACTCCACGGGCTGTCCGTGGCGGCAGGTTATCTTCAGCAGCGTTCCGGTGTCGTGGGAAACGGCCTCCACGCCGGGATATTGTGCGGCAAGCTCCCATGCGCCGTCCAAAAGCACCTCTTTTTCGATGGGACGGCTCTCCTGACGCGTGGTGTAGGTCTTCTCCGTGAGGCCGAGGTCGGGCGTGCAGACGCTCATCACGACCTGTCCGTCCGTGTCGGTGCGCTCCATGACGATCGACTCTCCGGTCGCTTTGCGCACAAGCCCCTGGCCCGTGTATTCCCCGAAGCAGACGTAGCCCGTGATGCCCGTGGCGAGGTCCTTCACGACGTGGGCCGTGTTGTCCCGGCGCAGCACTTCGTAGCCGTCTTTCTTGATCAGGCGCGTGATCTCCTTGTTCGTGGGCTGGATGTAGACCGCATATTCGTAGGCGGCCTGCTTGGGGGTGCGGCCGTGGTCGATCCAGGCCGTGGCGAAGTTGCCCGTCTGGGGTGCGCGGGTCTTGTCGTTGGGCGAGGTCTGCTCCTTTTTGGTGATGTTCACCGCTGCGGCGTTCTTCACCACGTAGAAATTGCCCTTCGTGTCGGAGAGCGCCAGCCGCTCGCCTCCCTTGGAAAGGTTGAGCGGGAAAGCGTCGTAAAGCTCGCCGTCGACTTCTATCTGTTCGGCCGGGCTGTCCATCCGCAGCTGGAAAAGCGTCGTTTCGGTGGGGTATGCCTGGTTGTCGTTGTCGATGCCGCTGCCGAGGAAGACCATCCGGTTGTCGAAGCAGAAGACGGATTTGTATGCCGTGGCCCCGGGGGTGAAGTTCTTGCGGTCCTTTTCGACGAAATGCAGGGCCAGTATGCCGTTGCGGCCTTCGAGCGACGAGGCGCCCGAGAAGCGCTCGGGGTTGCGCTCCATGAGCGTCCCCGGCAGCGGGCTTTCCAGTTCGGGGTAGGGCAGATGGATGGTCGTGGCGCCCGGCACGCGGTTCCAGTCCCAGCCCTCCTGCACGAATCCGCTCGCCGCGGCCGAGACGGGATTGCCCGAACCGATGATCGGCGCCGAACCGTAGCTCTGGTAGCGTCCGTAGCGGTTGTCCTTGGTATAAATCTCCGATCCCCAGACATCGGTGTTGAATGCTTTGAGCGTCACCATCCAGTCGCCGCGGCGGTGGATGCCCGCGGCCCCGTAGTTATAGACGAAGAATCCCGAGGGCGTGGGACCCGCCGAAATCCCCTCTTTCCTGAAGAGGCTGTTCAACTCCTTGTCCGTGCCTTTCAGGCGCAGGTAGGCGCCCGCCAGTTCGGGGTCCGCGCCCTTGCCGCTGCCCGTCAGGTCGCCCAGCGCGGCCAGATAACCGAATGCGTTGACGTCGGCGTCGGGGATGCGGCCGTTCTTGCCGAAGGGATGGCGGCCGGCCAGGCCGAGGCCCCAGTCGCGCAGATCGGTGTAGCTGGCCATGGTCATCAGCGCCAGCTTGAAGTTGCGGCGCGCCTGCTCCGAGAGGGTGAAATCCGTTCCCCGGGTTGCTTTGCAGAAGTAGCCGATCATGGCGAACGCGCCGGTCGAGTAGGCGGGGTAGAAGCCGCCGTGGTGGAAGGTCGTGCCGTCGGGCTTGATGCCGCCGATGGTGCCCGGCGTGAAGCCGAGGCTCCCCGAGAGCCATACGCCGAGGCTCTTCATGGCGCGGTACTGTTCGGCCTCGTCGGGCAGCATCAGCGCGCTGACGATCTTGGGGATGAGCAGCGTGTGCCACGAGTCGAGCAGCTCGTCGCGGCCGTAGACGTAGGGTTTGCGGGTCTCCGCCAGGCCGCTCCAGTAGGCCAGCACCTTGACGTATTCGTCGGTCTTGCCGCGTGCGGCGATCTTGTCGCGCATGAGCCACATGGCGTCGTAGATCTTGCGTATGTTGTAGCCGTAGTGGTGGTTGGTTCCGTTGCCGTGGCCGAAGGCGAAGCCCTGGTCGATGGCGTGGTCCATCACCAGAAAGAAATCGTCGTCGTATTTCGGATCGTTGTTGATATGGCTGTTCAGCGCGAAGGCGTTGAGCATGTTCTCGATGTCGTCCAGGCGCAGTTCGCCTTTCGGGCGGTTGCACTCGTCGTTCGAGAGCAGCGGGGCGCCGATGATCCCGCCGTCGTCGGTGCGGCGGATCGCGGCCTTTTCGAAGGTCGCCCGGGCGCGCGGGATGATCGTGCCGTTGATGTAGTTGGCGCTCGACATGTTGGCCGCGATGATGCTTTCGATGCGCGATTTCACGGCGTCGAGCTGGGCCTTTTCTGCGGGCGTGACGTCGCGCAGCGGCTCTTCGTATTCGTACTGCTCCCACTCCCAGAGGCGCGCCCAGTGCCACAATTCGCGAGAGAGATTGCAGTTGTTGCCGGGAATCTGCTTGTCGGGGGTGATCTGGTCGTGGAGCTTGACCTCGGAGAAGGTCAGGCGGTCGAGGAACAGCTCGCCGCTTTCGACCCCGGCGGGCGTCGAGATCGTCAGCCGGGATACCTGCTGCGAGGCGTGGTCGCCCGGCATGTCGTTGTACTTGATCCAGCAGGCGCGCCAGCCCGTGAAATCCATGTGGAAATCGAACCGGTAGGGGACTTCGCCGGTGGGCGTCTCGAACGAGAATCGCATGTCGGCGTCGACGGCCCTGGGGTTGTAGATCCAGAGCATGACGCCCGCGCCCTTGACCCGCAGCGAGCGCATCAGCTGTCCGAAGTCGTTGAAGCGGAGCGTCGACGGCGCGCTCCACGACCAGCGCAGCGAACGGCTCCCGTCCTTGTAGTGGAGGCCGCTCAATTCGGCCGTGCTGTTTTCGCCGCATACGAAAGCCTTGGGAATTTCCGTTTCGAAACTGATTTTGGCGTCGATTGCCGCAGCGGCATGCTGGCCCCAAAGCGTGCCGAATAGTATCCAAATCGCTGGTACAGCGTGTTTTAATATATTTTTCATAGATTCATATTTGGTCAAAAATAAATAAAGAAATTGGTTCGCCAAAATTTTTCAAAGAGAAAATAATAAAAATTTTACATTCATCGGAAAATGTTATTAAAATATGTTGCATGTCCGAAAAAAACTTTACCTTTGTCCGAAAAGCTGGTTTGGTTTACCAAAATAATCATGTTAATCACCTAATTTATGAAGACCTTATTTAAATATGCGACCGTCGTGCTCCTCCTGGCAGGGACTTCCGCCTGCTCGCAGCCTTCGAAGCGCGCTTCGATCATTGACGAAAACATCGCCGTCGCCGAAAAGCAGATCGGCATGCTGGCCGATTCGAGCGAGACGGGCGGTGTGATCCGCATCCCCTCGACCTGGAAGAACGGGCGGATCGACTACGTGCCCGTCGACGACTGGGTGAGCGGTTTCTTCGCCGGGACGCTGTGGTACATGTACGAACTGACGGGCGACGAGACATGGGCCGCGCGCGCACGGAAGCATACCGAGATCCTCGATTCGGTGCAGTACCTGCAATGGCATCACGACGTGGGCTTCATGGTCTACGACAGCTACGGCAACGGACTGCGGCTGAAAAACATACCCGGCTACGAGGATGTGATCGTCCAGACGGCCAAGTCGCTTGCGACGCGTTTCCGGCCGGTGCCGGGCGTCATCCAGTCGTGGGACGCCGACCGCGGCTGGCAGGGCGAGCGCGGCTGGCAGTGCCCGGTGATCATCGACAACATGATGAATCTCGAACTGATGTTCAAGGCCACGGAGTTTTCGGGCGACAGCACCTATTATAATATCGCGGTGAAGCATGCCGACCGAACGATGAAGGAGCACTTCCGCGACGATTACAGCTGCTATCACGTCGTGGACTACGACCTGACGACGGGCGACGTGCGCGGACGCTGCACGGCGCAGGGCTATGCCGACGATTCGGCGTGGGCGCGCGGACAGGCATGGGCCGTCTACGGCTATACGGCCTGCTACCGTTACACGGGCGACAAACGCTACCTCGACCATGCGCGGAAGGTGGCCGGTTTCATGCTCGACGACAAGAACATGCCCGCCGATCTGGTTCCCTACTGGGATTACGATGCGCCGAACATTCCCAATGAACCGCGCGACGTCTCGACGGCGGCCATCATCGCTTCGGCGTTCTACGAAATGTACACCTATACGGGGGACGGGCTGTATAAGCAGAAGGCCGACCGGATCGTCGAGTCGCTCTCGTCGCCGGCCTACCGCGCTCCGGTGGGCGGCAACGGTGGGTTCCTGCTGATGCACTCCGTGGGCAGCATCCCGCACGGCAGCAATATCGACGTGCCGCTGAACTACGCAGATTACTATTTCCTTGAGGCGCTGATCCGCAAGGGCCGCTTGGAGGCGGGCGAACCTTTGTTTTAAACCGGACGCCCATGTATAAACTGTTGTTTCTCGCCGCTGCGTCGGTGTGGTCGTGGGCCGCACCGGCGCAGTCGGTGCGGGAGGTCGCCGATGCGCGGATTCTTTCGTTTGAGGAGTCTGCGGCGCCTTTCACGGCGTCGGAAGGCTCGTCGCTGTCCGTCTCGGGCGACCATTACAAGCACGGCGCGCACGCGCTCCGCTGGCAATGGTCGCGGGCGGGCGCCCGGGTGCGCATCGAATCCCCGGTGGGTTATCTGTCGGAAAATCCCAATCCCAGGGAGACCTCCGTTTCGACCTTCGTGTTCTGGGTCTACGCCCCGAAGGCGCTCGACGGGAAACTGCGTTTCGAGTTCCGCAAGGAGGGGCGCACCTGCGCGTGGTTCGACTACGGACTGGAGTTCACCGGCTGGCGCGGGGCATGGGTGGCTTTCGACCGCGACATGCAGGGCCGGCCCGAGGAGGGGATGGACGAGCTGGTCGTCACGGCGGAGGGCGTCGAACGGGGCGAGTTGTATTTCGACCACCTGATTCTCTCCTCGTTTCAGGACGTGCGGCACCATACGGCCGATTTCCAGGCGCCGTTCATCAACGCCGCGACCACGAGCCACTGGCTCACGCTGCTGCAATCGTGGCGCAATCCGATGCCCGCACTCCCCGCCGCGGTCGGTGAGGGGGAGCGGCGCGATATGGCGACCGTCGAACGGCGTCTGCGCGAACTGCTGCTCGAAGGCCGGAAGCCGATGGCGATGAAGACCCTGCGCAAACGCTTCGACGCATACGGCATTGCGGAAAATCCCGACGGGACGCTTCGGGGCAAGCCGATCTGGTTCGTGCGCTATGCCGAGACCTATATCAATCTGGGCCATCCCGATGTCGGCAAACTGTTCAACGACAACGGCCAGACGCTGCGCAAATACAACGACTTCCTGTTCCAGGTCGCCGTGGCCCACGATGCCGCTGCGGACGCCGCCGAGCGGGCGGAGCTGGAACGGATGTATGTGCTGCTGACGCGGCATCTTCTGGATCAGGGCTTCGCCGCGGGAAGTGCGCAGGGAACCCTGCACCACCTGGGGTACAGCATGCGCAATTTTTACACGGCTCCCGTCATCATGCGCGACGTGCTGCGTCGCGCCGGGCTGGAACACGACGTGCAGCAGGCTATGGAGTGGTTTTCGGGCGTGGGCGAGGTGAAACTTCCGCCGGCGGAGCCGGGGATGGACATCGACGCGTTCAACACCTCGCTCGTCGGCCGTCTGGCGAGCATCGTGATGCTCCCGGACACCCCGGTGAAAGCGGCCTGGCTGGAGGCGTTCTCCCGCTGGGTCGACAACGGATATAAGGTCACCGAGGGGACCGGGCCCTGCTTCAAGAGCGACGGCACGGTCTTCCAGCCGCTGCTCTCATATGCCGCAAAGCACATCCCGATCTGTTCCGCCGTCACTTTTTCTTCCGCAAGCGGAGACGGAAGGGCGTCCTTTGCAAAATACGCGGTCTCCGTCGTCTCAATGTTTTCCTGGAAGCTTCCGCCGGTGACGCTGCACTGCACAAATATTTTTATCACGCCGTAGGGCAGATTGTAGCGGTTATGCTTTCTCCAGTCGTGAACCGCGATCACTTTCTCCGGCTTCACGAGAAGACCTGCTTCCTCATGGGTCTCTTTTACCGTGTTGGACGCCACCGACTGATCCACGTCGCACCAGCCGCCCGGCAGCGACCATGTCCCGTTTTTTTCATGCACCATCAGTATTTTTCCATCGACAAAGACAGCCGCCCGGGTGTCAATCTTGGGCGTCTGGTATCCTGTTTCATTGCAGAAAAACCGTTTTACCGTATCCACCGGCACTTCCGTCCCCACACACAGCATCTCTGCCGCTATGTTCCGCAGCTCCTCGTAGCGCTCCTTGTCATATTCGGTTCCACCGTAGGTAAGTCCCGCCTGCGCAATGCTCTGCACGCGCATCGCAAGCTCCATCCACTGATCCATGCTTCCTCCATTCCGCAGACGCCGTGCGTCGTGCATCCGTGTTATCTCTCCTGTATTTCCTTTCCGCTGAGATGCTCGATCGTAATCTCGTATACGCTCACCGCTTTTCCCACGCGCTCCATCTCCTCCTCGATCATCGCCTCATCCGGATAATATTTTGCCGCCTCTGTGCTGATTTCTTTTGTCTTTCTTCTGATTGGTTGAAACATGATTGCCTCCTTTTTCCCGTCTCTCTTCTAAAATGTCAATGTCTGCCGGATGCTGTATCCATCCTTCTTAAAATCCGAAAACAGCGCTTCGATCTTTATTATTTTTCTCAAGACCGATGAATTTTTCACCGCCCTCCCACAGATAATCGATACCATTTTTTCATGTAGGCATCCTTTAATAATTCGTTATCCGCATTCACTAATTTCACAAACAGACCTGTCAGTCCATCATATTTGTGGAAATCGCCTGCATCATATAATATCACAAAATCATTTTGCCACAGAACTTTCCGTTTCACAATTCGTATTTGGCAATCCCACGCACTTTTTCCGATCTTACAACCAAATAGTAATTTTATATTTTATATTGTATATACACGCAAAAACAGACATGATACCGATTGCTTATCGGAACACCATGTCTGCTTTTGAAAAACTTCCATCCTTCTGGAAGCCCTTTTTATCTTTTCTGAATTTTTTCCTTAATTCTCGGACTTACAATCTGAATCATAATTACCACAATAAGGATAATGCCTTTGATTGCGTCATTGATGAGAGAATCCATCTTTAACGCCACTATAATTTTATCAATGACTGTGTAGGACATCGCACCAAAGAGAATACCAAGCATTTTTCCTCTGCCGCCTGACATGCTGATTCCGCCGAGAACCACTGCCGCAATCGCATACATCTCATAGCTGCTTCCGGTTGTTGCCGGGTCTGCCGACGCATTCATCGCAATCCATACAAACGATGCCAGTCCGACAAGCGCTCCTGCAATTACAAAAACAGAAACCTTTACCTTATCAACGTCAATTCCTGTCATGCGCGCTGCCTTCGCATTGCTTCCAACCGCATAGATCTGTTTTCCGTATTTTGTTTCCGTTGTCAGATACACAAAAATAATTGTCACTGCAATGAGGAGGATTCCCACGATTGGAACCGTAAGCACTTTTCCGTTTCCCATATTATACATTGCCTGATACAGCGTATTCGCATTCGCCATGCGGTAAACAGAACTTCCGCCGCCGATAAGGTTCTTATCGATATGCTGGCAATAATACTGTGCAAATGAGCGGTAAATAAGCATTGTCGCAAGTGTTGCAATAAATGCCGGAATTTTTCCATATCCGACCAGCATACCGTTGATCAGACCGCACACTGCGCCAAACCCTACCGCAAAAAGGAACGTCAATAGGATGTTATCTGTCATGTTAAATATCACTACCGAAAAACCGCTTACAAGCGCAAGCATGGAACCTACAGAAAGGTCGATATCTCCGGTCAAACAGATCAGTCCCATGCCGAATCCAATGATTCCAATGACTGCAGAATGCCGGAATATATTCATAAATCCACTCATCGTCAAACCGTGATTGGTAATCACATATACGATTAAAATGATAACATAAACAGCAATGTAGCTGTATTCACTCAGGAATTTCGTTCGTTTTGATTTCTCCTTCATTATAAAACCTCCTCTAACTGTACAGCATTTGTTGCATAACTCATCACTGTTGTTTCATCTATCTGGCTATGCGCAAGACTTCCTGCAATTTTCCCGTTATAAAATACGATACAGCGGTCTGCAACTTTTTTTATTTCCGGTATCTCAAGTGTGTTAAGCAGTATGGTTTTTCCTTCGGAAGCAAGCTTCAGAATCAACCGGTAGATTTCCGCTTTTGCTCCGATGTCAATTCCCTGTGTAGGATTATCCAGAAGCAGGATATCCGCATCTGTGTCAAGCCATCTTGCCAGAAATACCTTCTGCTGGTTGCCACCGCTTAGCGACGTAATAAAATCCGCACTATCGGCTGCTTTTATATTTAATATATCTTTAAAATTCTGATATTTTTTCTCTTCCTGTTTTTTAGAAATACAAGGTTTCTTTTTGGAAAGAACATGTTCCGCCAGGTACATATTCTCCAAAATCGACATATCAGGAACAACCGAATTTTCTTTCCTGTTTGCCGGAAGCATTGCAACCTTGTTCTTCATTGCCGCCTGAATCGAATGATGAGGCACACAATTTCCATTTACATACATATTTCCGCCATATGCAGGTGTTGCACCGAACATGCACTGAAGAAGTTCACTGCTGCCCGCTCCCTGCAGTCCCGTCAGCCCGATAATCTCTCCCTTTTTAACTTCAAAACTGACGTCACAAAATCCTTCTCCGCTCAGATTCTCAAGTTTTAAAACAGCTTCGCCTTTTTGTCTCGGTTCATAAATCTCGCCGGAAGAATAATTTTCTCCCACCATCTTCTGTATGATGGTATCTGTATCCGCCTCGCTGATTTTTCCGGAATCAATAAATTCCCCGTTACGGAAAATCGTATAGCTGTCTGAAATTCTGAAAATTTCCGGCATTTTATGAGATATAAAGATAAACGCTGTCCCGCTTTCCTTCAGTCGCTCTATAATATGGAAAAGATGTTCGATCTCACTGTTGTTCAAAGCTGTCGTCGGCTCATCAAGAATCAGCAACTTTGCCTTAAAAAACAATGCCTTCGATATCTCCAGAAGCTGCTTCTGGCTTGTCGTAAGCCCGGACACCTCTATTTCCGGATCAATTTCCACACCCAGTTCCTCGAAAAGTTCCCTCGACTCTTTTATCATTCTCTTTGTATCGACTTTCCCGAATTTATTGGTATATTCTCTGCAAAGAAAAATATTTTCATAAACCTTTAAATCATTAAACAGGTTCAACTCCTGATGTACAAACGCAATCCCTGCGTTTTCCGAAGATTTTACGGATATATTTTTCATTTCTTTTCCGTCAAACACAACTGTTCCGGCGTCTTTGTCATGTACACCTGTGAGAATATTCATAAGCGTAGATTTTCCAGCTCCATTCTCTCCCAAAAGTGCATGAACCTCTCCCGCTTCCACCCGCAGAGAAACTTCTTTCAGCACCTGTATGCCATTAAAGGATTTGCATATTCCGTTCATCTCTAATAAACTCATAAATAACTCCATTCTACCGAAATGATCATCTTTTATCATGCATGTTGTCCACCATATCGGGCAGACAACATGCATTGGTTTACCAAATTAGAATCCTTCGTACTCTGTCACATTCTCAGATGTCACATTTTCACATTCAATCACATGATCCTGCGGTACCGTTTTTCCATCAAGATAATCTACCATATCCTGAATTGCTGTCTGAATCATCGACGGACTATATGTAACAGATACCAGACCTCCAAACTGGGCTGTAAGTTCTGTATAATTTTCGCCGCGAAGCATTCCGTAAAATTCATCCAGTCCGCCACAACCACTGATTACCGGCTGATTTGCAAGAAATGCCTCTTTGGTTGTCTCATCGATTCCACCGCCGTTGAGCGCCTCGATAATACCCATTGCAAGCTCATCATCTTCCGCATAGAACCACTTTGTATCAGCGTTTCCAGCATCACTCATCAATGACTCAAATGCGGTCTTGGTATCTGATCTGCTCCAGTTCATTGCTCCTGAATATGTGATTGCACTTTCCACCTGCTCTTCTGTCCACTTTAAGGAATCCTCAATCGTAGCGTCCTCGAACTCTGCATTTCCAAGCAGATATTCTTTAAATCCCTGGTCACGGAGTGTTGTTACCGAAGAGGTATCGCCCTCATATACATATACCTCATCCCCCGGCTGCATTCCGCAGGATACGAAATATGCTGCCGCGGCGACACCGATTCCTTCATTGTCGCCTTTTACATTCGATACAGCGCTCGATGCAACACCATCAATGATCCGGTCAAATGCTACATATGGTATTTCTGCATCCACGATCTGCTGGATCGCCGACTGCACTGTGTCATCAATTGGCTGAATAACAATCGCGATATTTTTCTCACCTTTTGAGAGGATATCCTCAATATTTCTAATCTGCTCTGAAGCATCCGCTGAAGTAATCAGCTCGCTTGTGTATGTTCCTGCTGCATTTACTTCCTCGATTTTCTCCTTTGCAAATGTTGCAACAGAACCTGTCCAGCCATGGTCCTCCGGTGCTGTCAAAACATAGATATGCGTGCTATCCCCGTTTTCGCTTTCTCCGGTGTTCTGTTTTTCTGTAGCTGCCTGTGATGTCGACGCGCTTTCCGTCGCAGCATCCGATCCTCCGCATGCTGTTCCTCCCAATACCATTGCTGTTGTCATTGCCAATGCCAAAATTCTCTTTCTCATAGTTTTTTCCTTCTTTCTTTTATTTATTGAAACGGTACTTACCGTCCAATTACATTGGAAACTGTCTGATATACTCTTTTGATTTTAAAAGACTCTTTAAAATCTCTTCTCTGGAGCTCTCAAACGCTTTGTCTTCTACCTCAATACATACGTATCCGTCATAGCCAATGTCCGTAAGCGCACTCACAAACTTTCCCCAATTTACATCCCCCAATCCTGGGAGCTTAGGCGACATAAACTTCAGTGGATAAGCCATAACCCCTACCTTTGCCAGTTTCTCCGGATATAACTTTATATCCTTAAAATGTACATGAAAAATCTTATCCTTATATTCATAGATGGGATGGATGTAGTCCATCATCTGCCATACAAAATGCGACGGGTCAAAATTGATTCCCAGATATTCGCTGTCAAGGATCTCAAAAATCTTATCCCAGTTCTCCGGTGATGTCATAAGATTCTGTCCCCCAGGCCACTGGTCCTCGCCAAAGAGCATCGGACAGTTTTCAATGGCGATCTTCACCTTTCGTTCTTTCGCATACTCCAGAATAGGCGGCCAGATTTTCTCTACCAGCTTTAAATTCTCTTCCACGCTTTTTGTCTGATCCCGCCCGATAAAAGTCGTAACCATATTGACGTTCAGCTTCGCGCTGGCATCGATCACGCTCTTCAGATGTCGAATATTCTCTTCGCGTTTTTGTTCGTCCGGATCCATCGTGTTCGGATAAAAAGCAAGAGAAGATATCTCTATTTTTCGCTCTTTACAGTAGTTTAAGATGTACTCCGCCTTCTGATCATCAAGCGTCTCTGTATCAATATGGCACACCCCCGCATACCTTCTCTCTGTCTTCCCTGCACTAGGCCAGCATGCGATCTCGACACATTCAAATCCCTGTGCCGCAGCCGTATCGATCATTTCTTCAAAAGACCATCCATCCAGTATCGAACTTACAAATCCAAGTTTCATCCGTGTATCCTCCTATTGAATCATGATTGTTTTTTTCTCTTTTGCAGATTCCAGGCTTGCGAATATTGCTTTCATTGCATTCAGCACATCCCTTCCGCTCACTTCAGGTTCATGATTATTTACCACTGCTTCCACAAAAGAATCAATGATTCCGGACTTCGTCTGATTATCGTTGGTTTGAATTTTGTCTATGTCGTATAGAATTTTCTCACCGCCGCGTGTGATGACTTTAATAGAGTAAACCGGATCATCATATATTTTCATAATTCCTTCTGTTCCGTAAAGAATTGTTGAATTATCCTCTTCCCCGTAATAAGTCCAGCTTGCCGTCATGGTTCCAACCACTCCGTTCTCCATCTTATAGATGCAGATTGCATTGTCATCCACACCGATCAGATTTCCCTGCGCGTCCTTCTTGTCAAGCGTTGTTATATGCGCTGTTGTTTCAATGACTCTCGAATCAAGCAGAAACTGTATCAGATCCGTCTTATGAACCCCAAGGTCTGCCATTGCTCCCATAACGGAACGCGATTTGTCAAAAAACCATGTGTTCTTCGCACCGTCAATTCCCCATGTCTCCGGACCGCCATGTCCGAATGTCGTCTTAAAAGTAATTACGTCTCCGATTACTCCCTCAGAGATTAACTCTTTCGCCTTTACATGTGCTTTTGCAAATCTCTGGTTCTGCCCTATCATCAGATATTTCCCGTTTTCATCCGCAGCTTTTACCATGTCCATGCATTCCTCCAGCGTTACTGCCATCGGTTTCTCACAAAGGACATGCTTTCCAGCATTCAACGCCTTGATCGTAACTTTTGCATGTGCGTTATTTGCCACACAGACACTGACAGCATCCATCTCCTTGTCTGCCAGAAGTTCATCCTCCGTGCTATATGCCTTGCCGCCAAATTGCGCTGCCAGTTCTGCTGCCCGGTCAGCATTCCAGTCATAATATCCAACAATTTCTACATCCGGATTTTCCAGGTATTCCGGAATATGTCTAACCTGTGCAATTTTTCCACACCCGATTATTCCAACCTTCATGTTATCTCCTTTCATATTTTCTTTCATTCTTTCATTCTCTTGAAACAAAAGTAACATATTTTTTTCAGCAATTCAATCATTCTATCGTCATTTCAAGCATTTTCAGCGCTTTGTTTCTTTATTTTCGTTTATTTTGTCAATAATCGCCAAAGTATTTCTTATATAGCTGAAAACTTTTCACATTTTGTTTCATTTTATATTTACAAAATAAACAAAACTGGTGTATCATTATTATATTGATACACAGGAGGCTCACAGAGATATGAAAAAAGATAAAATTACGGTCGCAGACATCGCAAAAAAAGCAGGGGTCTCCCCTGCCACTGTTTCCCGAGTGTTGCGTCATAGAGAACTTGTAAAATCCGAAACCATCCAGCAAGTCGAAAATGCCATGTCCGCACTGGGATGTCTTCTCGAAAAGGGTACTATAGCTGCGGCTACCGAACAGCCTCTTATTATTTTGAATGTTCCGGAACTCGATAACGTTTTCTACCTGAAAGTCATCGACGGCGCCCTTGTATCCGCCAAGGCACACGGTTATCGTCTGCTGATCAACGACTCCCCGCTTGACCGGAGTTCTATTTACTCTTTTATCAATCTGTTAAAACAGGTACATGCCGCCGGAGTCATTTTATTGAATCATGTCTCCAAGGAACAGCTGGATATGATCCACTCTGTCGTACCGTTAGTTCAATGCAGCGAATATAACGAGCACGCGGATTACCCTTATGTCAGCATAGACGACTATAGTGCCGCAACAAGCGCTGCAGAATATATTGTTTCCTGTAATTGTAATAAAATCGCAATGATAAACGGTCCCATGTCCTTTAAATATGCTGTGAAGCGTCAGGAAGGTTTTCTTGATACGCTCCGCAAAAAAGATATTTCCGTTCGTCCGGACTGGATTGTCAGCCTGCCTGAAGTAAATTACCAGATGGCATACTCCGCAGTCTGCCGTCTGTTGAATAATGAAATTCGTCCAAATGCTTTTTTCGTTATCTCAGACGTTTTTGCCGCCGCTGTCATTCGTGCCGCTAAACGCTTTGATCTTCGTATTCCGGAGGATATTATTGTCGTCGGATTTGATAACCTGGACATCTCCATCATGACCTGTCCGACGATTACCACTGTAAACCAGCCGAGTTTTCAGCTGGGCTATTCGGCATGCGAACTTCTTCTTGATTCCATCAACCATCCTGATATGTTTCCCAAATCTCTGATTCTGGATACAGAACTTATCATCCGGGAATCCAGCG